>SKEW01000083.1_pt1 | contig 113895 bp, 111 predicted proteins | sample 4841441 | NCBI WGS metagenome assembly SKEW01 (sample SAMN11008799, study PRJNA524170) | human gut metagenome | isolation source: fecal sample from pouch patient p41 | place: Israel: Tel-Aviv | reverse complement strand
CTTGAATACTCTTTTTCAATACTTAACATTTTAAAATCTGGTAGATTCTGTTGATATGATTGAGTGTTATGTGCAAGCCTATTTCGTTGTTTATATATTTCGTCATACTTTTCTTGAATTATTTAAATATTGCGTTTCTTTTATTAATTTGCTTTCTAGAAAATCATTAAACAACTTTTTATTCCAAGTAACTAAATTTGTATCCATAAACATATCTTTCACTTTATTAAATGAATTATTTTTTATCCTTACTTTAATACTCTGTTCAATTTCATAATTTGAATCTATACTTTTTATTTGTTTAAATAAGGCTTTATATATCTTATTTTTTGAATCATATGTAGAACATTCACCTAATTTATCATCATTATTCAAAAGTCTTCTTCTATACTCAAAATTATTTGTAGCTATTTCCCAAGCTATACATTTCATTTTTTGTTCTTGATATCCTGTCATTTTTAAAAATATTGATTGCATAATATAATCACATAATGGATAAGTTTCTATCCCACTTCCTATTCCTGAGCTAGCCTGTATAGCTTCTTCTAAAATTGTTGACATTGGAGTTAATATAAATTTATCATGCTTACTCATTTTACAAATTCCTCATATATTGAAATTGAATCTTCTACCCTCTTTCTTAGATACTTAAGGGCACTTGGAGTTTTAAGATGACGGGGAATCCCCCTTAATTCATCTATTTTTTCACTTATCTTTTTAAGCAATTCATTTTTATTACAACAATCAATTTCTTTTTCCATAAATACAATAAAATATATTAATCCAAATAATGCTATATCTAAATCTATAATTGATTCATACTTTTTAAATAGATCTAATTGAGCGATTGTTTTTTCCAAAAGATCAAAATTTTCTGAAATATTTTTCTTTTTAAAAATTAAAGAACTATCACCAAAAATTTTAGATGTTTCTTCACCAACAGCAAAATATATAAATTCCTCATAGTATTTTTCCATTTTTCTTGAAAAACCTTTTGCTAAAGAATTAATTGACTGCGCGTCTTTATATTGAGATAACAAAGCCAAATATCTAACAAAATCCACCTTAGAATCATTAACTAAAATTTTGTTACAAAATTCCGGATTAAAATAATTAACTAGATCATTATCTAAATAATACAATGCCAATCTGCTTTCTTGTGGTAATAATGATTCACCTTGTATGTTTATGTTCCTAAATACTTTTGAATAATACTTTTGTTGTGCTTTTTCATCTTCATTATTTGGAACCAAGTACGAAAATCCTAAGAAGTTATTATCAAAAAAATTGTCATCTACTTCAAAATCAACATCAATATAATAATCCGAATAAATATTTCCTTTAATTTGATTTTTTGTTACTCCTTTTTCTATTAGTATATTAAAATTCCATTCTAAAATGTTATCAATCAATTCATCATCAATTGGATCATCATTTTCATCGATAAATCCTTTTTCTTTTGTTTTTTCAAACCTTTTTTTATTTGGGAAAATTCCTAAATAAGCTAACAATATACTTGTCAGACGCTGTTGCCCATCTAAAATCAAATTAATACTTTCAAGATCATTTTTAAAATGACCTATTGTAACAGGGGGGGATAAATTGTTTTTCTTTTAATGCTAAAATTAAATCATTCGTTTTTTCGAGATTCCAAACAAAGTATCTTTGATATTCTGGTAACTTAATGTTACCTTTTAATATTAAATTTATCCAATGCTTTAAAGAATACTCCCCATAGTAAACTTTATTATTCATAGTTACTAAACTCATATTTTATGTCCTCACTTATATCTTTAATAAATTCTTACGAATGGATTTTCTAGTTATACATAGAATGTTAAATTTTTTTACTATAATCTTCTATCTTCTTTAAGTAGACTTAAGAAAAAACTTATCTTAACTAAACAAGCTTCATAATTCAAAACTATTTTTGACTAAGACGATTTATCAAATCCAATTCAAATGCAAGTATCTCATTCATGCAAGAATTCAGTTTAGAAAAAATATCCATCTCATTCAATTCTTCTCCAAGTTCGAATGCTTTAGTCTTAAATGGTGTTCGCCATTGCCAATTACTTTTTTTCAATTTAGCCGGATAGTATTTATTGATATTGTCACATATATTTCTAAAATCATCAGTAATATTTTTTGAACTAATCACTAACTGAATATATGATTGTTTTCCATTTCTATTCACTATTTCATAGAAATAGTGGTTATCAGTATTCCATCCACTTAATGCTCCAGGAATATCTGGTAAAATCGAAGTCATTCTATTTGTAGTAAAACGGGTATAAGTTCTATTACATTTAGAAACATCAAGATAAACTTCTGATTTTGATTGTGCCCATGCTCTGAAAATAGCTACAATATTATTCAATCGTTTCTCTTCGTCGGTAAGCAAATATTCAAGCATTACCGAAGAAATCTTCTCACTCCATTCAGCATGAAATTTAGCTGTTTTTGGCCAGTCATTCTCGTTTGCAATACTTACATTATCAAGATAATAACTTATCCAGGAAGCCTTATAATCGTCTGCTCTGTTCCAATCTAGTGATATTCCCAAATTGCTCTCAATTTCATTTTTATGTTTATACAGCATATTGAAAATATTTTTATTTTTCTTTTTATCCCCATTACCTAAATAAAAATCAATTCGTGCTTTGTCATAATTTGCAATACAGCTTATACAGATTCCTCTTATACCAAAAAAACCAGACTCAGTATTTGTAGTAGTTGGATTACATCCACTAAATGTACCCCTATGCATATTTTTTTCTTGAATAATTGGAAGTGCATATTCCCAATATCTTCTTCTGATTTCAAATCTACTTGTATCAGAAACTCTTTTCATTTCTAAATTCTTCAAATAGAAAACTAAATCCATCGGATCAGCTTTATACAATGTAAAAATTCTTCTTAGAATAGACATCTTAAGTATTGTACTTGTATTTTTTTCAATATATAGATTTTCATCTATTTTGAGTGCACTACGTAAATTAGATTCATTATTTGAAACATAAGTAGCGAGGTCAGTTTTTTCTTTCTTACTATATGCAAGTGTAATAAGTACAGACTTATCTTTATGATGTAGATACTTAACAATATGTTCAAACATATCAGTCCAACTTGTTACTGGCTGTTCTGTATTTAAATAACTGTACTTGGCAATATCTCTGCCAGTAAGATCAAAATTTTCATCATCCAAAGTACATGAGTCAAATTCTTTCTCTGATGGCATAAAATCTGTTGTTGGATATGCCCAGATTTCCATTGCCATATCTAACATTTCATCATTGCGTTCTCTAAGCTCTGCTAATCCCCATTTCTGTTTTGTAGAAATTTTCTGATTCATCTTCAACCCACTTGCTTTATAACCACCTTCTTTAGCATCACGCTTTTCAACAAAAGTATTATTACTCAAATTAGGATTATATCCGGTTAAAGTAAGATTTGCTAATCGATGCACCCATGTAGCATGAATTTCTGCAGCATTCACTCCTAAGCTTTCAGTCCAAGCTGGTGTTAAATGCTGTGGCATAATATGCTCTATGGTATAAATATTATTATCAAGATGTGTATAAACATCCTTAGTTTCAATTGTTCCATAGTTTTCAAATCTCTCAAATAAATAAGCCTTATACTTACCACGCATCTGATATACTTGTTTTTCTTCTAAAGCTGTTCTAAACTCATCATTATTTGGGAATCGACCACTTTCTTTTTTTGAAAGTAATGCGTAGATAAATTTTGAAACATAATCATCCATAGTATTATCATAGCGAATAATTTCTTTATTTAAATTCAAGAAAATCTTATTCAATGCATTTGTAGGTACTTCGCAGATATTTCTTCTAAATAAGTAATTTTCAACAATTAAAAATATTCTTAAAACATCATTGGTAGTTAATTTTTCATCTTGACATAATCTTAAAACTTCCATCAAAAATGGACGGGTAACAACAATCTCCAATCGTTTTAAACGATACAGACAATCATCCAATTTTTGTTCTTCTAATCCACTTTTACAAGTAAGTAACTTTTCAAAAAATCTTGCATATCGTAAAAGATCTGTAAGTAAAGTATCTATAGGAAGTGATATGAATTTTGTATACTCTTTAAAAGCCCTGTATACATTACTAATAGTTGGAGTGACTTGCTGTTTTATGCTTAAATAATCCCTTATAAAACCACTGACATCGTTATTAGTACATTTTTCTATTTTTGCCCAATATGTATCGTAATACTGCGTCTGTTCCTTAGTAGGAAGACCCATTAATACGTAGTTTCTGATTTTATCACCTTCAGTCAGTGCCAACCCAGTGGAATTTAAACTTTCAAAGATGAGCTGTGCATTATCACCTTGGTCTAATGTAATGCTAATAATTTCTAATTTACCAATTGCAGCATATAAATCTGATACAGGAATTTCCTCTTTCATCACCTTGTCGTAGAAAAATTGATAATTGATTGTAAGATTAGAACTATGATCATAATCCTCTTCATCTCCAAACAGTTTTGCAAGTGCATCTCTATCACTCTTAACTGGGCGAAGTTTAATTTTATCATCTTCACTAGCCCATGGTGAAATAAGAAAACGTTGATTAATCTGTTCATCAAGTTTACTTTCAATTGTTCTTACTTTACCTTTTGCTATAAGATTACGAATTGCTAAAAGTAATAACGTTATGGTTGTTAATCTTTGTTGACCATCTATGATATGATATTCTATTTTACTGCCATTAGGAACGATAGCAGAAACGATACTGCCAAAAAAATGACTATCTCTACCATCAATTGCTATTTTTTTTAAATCTTCATATAATTGATGACAGTTTTCATATTTCCAATCATACTTTCTCTGGTATACTGGAATCACATAACGTTTGTCAGCGCCTTCCATAAAGCCTGTCATTTTAGCTTCAGAGCCTTTCATAAATTTTCCTCCTACGATTCCTTACTGTAATATATTTTTACAAAATAGGTATATCATTTTTAATATCTTGATTCCTCATACTTTCTAGAACATTAGAAACTAATTGGCAAGTATAATTTCTAATTTAAAGCATCTCAAGATACTTTCTATATTCTAAGAATAGATCAAATATTAACAAAATGAATTCTTACACCTACCATATCCATTTGACAAAATTTACATTAAACTCATTTTTTGTGTATTTAAAATTATTTTTATCATTAATACATATATGTTCTATTTTTATCATATTCCTTGTACAACCTCAAAATCTAATTGTTTCTTTCTTTCACTCCAATCAGGCATATGAATAGTCAGAAAAGTATAGAATTCATTATTATGATACGGATAAATAAGATGTGTTAATTCATGCAAGATAACATATTGTATACAACGAATATTAGCTTTTAACAAATACTCATTTATTGTAATTTTATTTTTTGACGGTGTACAGCTTCCCCATAAAGTCTTCATCTTTCTGACATATAAAGACGGTTCTTCTATTCCATACTTTTTAAAAATCTTATTATAGAGTTCGTTCATCTCATTCTGATAAGTCTTATATGCTTTTTCACGCCACCAATATTCTAATACTTGTTGATGTTTATTGCTCATTTTATTTGCATAAACAATAATATTTTTCTCATCCTCAAGCACATAATTTTTTTCAGAGATTTTCTTAATGATTCTACAATCTTTTCCTAACAATTGAGTAGATGTTCCACTTTTGATATCAATTAAGTTATTATATCCGCTCGATTGTTTGTATTTTTGTAGTTGCTTTTCTATCCAACTTGATTTACTAATAAGAAACTCAGTAATCCACTCGTCTGTTACTCCATTTGGCACAGACAAAACAACTTTCAAATCCCTAAAAACTTTAAGATGAATGTTTTTGATATTCTTATGATGGATACAGACAATGGTTTTATCAAAAGGGGATGTTAATTTTAGAATATACTTATTCATCAGTATCTCGCCACCGCAACTTTCATTATTTCATCAATAATTAAGTCGAGCAAATCAATATTTGATTTATCAATGACAATGCCCATATCTTCAAACATATCAAATAAACAATCATCTAAATTTCTGTGCATCGCTTTATGTACAACCTCGTTGTGTTTCCAGTCTCGCTTTGCATTATCGCTGATAACTTTTTTAATTCGGCACGAATATTTTGCAATCAATTCCTCTTTATCAGTTATAACTTTTATTGTTTCATTTTTTTTGAGTTGAGTAATAATAGCACCATAAAATGCTTTTGAATCACTGTCGTTTGCAATTTGAGAAGGATAATCTTGTGAGGTTATTCCGTTTCTAAAATCATCAGCCATTATCTTCATACTTTCTAAATACGCATCTGCGTCGCGTGTTTCATTGTATAAATCAATAGTTTTTTTAATTTTAGAAGAAAATTCCTCGAACAGCAAGGGATCATCATATCTTATCTGTTTGAGTTTAGATTCCATTCTAGTTTTTATCGCATCAGCTCGAGATTCATTTGAATCCATATTCTCAAGAAGCCTTTTCATCGCTTTTTCATCACCGATAGAAACTGGCTTAACTACAGATACAATATCTGTTGCATTCACAAAAGTATCAATTAGGTTTTTTATCCCTTGTTCATACTTAGACAAATCAACTTCATCATCATATCGTAGCATAACACTATCTTTTAATTTTCTATAGAATAAATATTCCTTGCGGTATTTTTCAATTAATTCAAAACCTACCTCTACAAATATATCCCGATTAGATAATGCCAAATTGAGTAAATTAGCAAATTCTTTTAGTTTGTTATAAAACTCTTTTCTTGTTTTTTCATCAGCAAGACTTTTTTGCCAAACATCAGAAGATTGGGAATCTTTAATCGATTCAAACATAGTAATTAGATTTTCATACGCTGCTGCCAGTTTATTTTTTTCATCAATCGGACCAAAGATAGCGCCTTCAATATCGGCTTTATCAAATCCATTCATTCCGGACTCAGCGTCTTCATACATATCTATTGCTTTATTTAACTTTTTAAAAACTCCCCAATAATCTACAATCAAGCCGAAATCTTTCCCTTTATAAACTCGATTCACTCTTGCAATAGCCTGTAATAGGGAATGTTGTTGAATAGATTTATCTAAGTACAAAACACCGGCAACAGGGGCATCAAATCCGGTCAACAGCTTATCTTTGACAATGAGCATATTGATTTCGCCTTCCGGGTTTTTAAAATCTTCACAAACATGATCATCATATTTCTCGTCATTGTCGCCAAATAAAGGCTTTACCATTTTCTGATAATATGCCCTTATTTTTTTTATAGTTTCATCTGTGGTTTCGTCATCATCACCCTCTCTCTTATCTCCAAATGTGATTACTACACGAGGGTTAATTCCAGACATACCTTTTAGCACTTCATACATTTCAACCGCTGCTGCTCGTGAAGAACACACAACCATCGCCTTTAAGCCTTTTGGAACACAATAATTTTTAAAATGATCTGCAATATCAAATCCTATTAAATTGATACGGCTTCTGGCTTCTGATATAGCTTTAAATCTACTAAACTTGTCTGAAAGTTTATCCTTAAGTTCTTGCGGAAGACCTTCAGTCAAACTTTCAAAATAGTTGTTGATCGTCAATGCAGGTTCTTCCTGTTTGACTTTACGCCCTTCATAAACGAGCGGAACCGTAATACCATCTTCTATCGCTCGCTTCATTGTATAGTTATGAATCGGCTCTCCAAAAGTTTTGTAAGTATTCTTTTTTGCTTTTGCAATAAGCGGTGTGCCGGTAAACGCAATCAGCGTTGCATTTGGCAAAACTTCTTTCATATAATTAAACATCGATTTATACTGCGAACGATGCGCCTCATCTACCAATACATAGAATTTATCGCTGTCAGGCTCTAAATATCTGTTTTTGTACACTGTTTCAAACTTGTTTATTAGTGTTGTGATAACGATGTTATCTTTATTCTTCAACAAAGAATTAAGTCCTTTTCCGGTCGCAGCACGAACAGGTGCCATTTGAGAATTAGCAAAATTATCACGGATTTGTTTATCAAGGTTTATACGGTCTGTAACAATGATAAACCTGGGATTTTCATATCCTTTTACTGCCTGAATTTTTTTAACTAGCATAACCATTGTCAGAGATTTTCCACTTCCCTGTGTATGCCAAATAACGCCGCCTTTTGAAGAACTTCCATCTTTACCATTAATTCTGTCCATAGATTTATTAATTGCAAAGTATTGCTGATGTCTTGCAATCTTTTTGATGTTATTATCAAAAAGTATAAAATTCTGAACCAGATCAAGTAGTCTTACTTTACTGAGCAAAGAAACTGCAAATTTATCCTGCTCCAAAATAGAACCATCCGGCGAACATTTTCTGCAAATTTCATCCTGCCATTTGACTTCATCTTCTCTCCACTCTACAAAATAGTCAGAGGTTGTCCCACCTGTACCGTAAAGAACTTTCTGCGGATTCATTGCAATTACAAGTTGAGAAAATTTAAATAGCTGAGGAATATAGTCAGGCATCATATTGCGGACATTTTGATGAATGCCTTCCATAACATCGATGCTGGACTTTTTGCATTCAATTACAACAAAAGGAATACCGTTGACCATTAAAACAACATCTGGTCGTGCATAACTTCCGTTTGGACGCTGAACGCTGAATTCTTCTGTTACCTGCCAAATATTATTTGCAGGATGCTCAAAATCAATATAATGCAAGTCAAACGACTGCTTTACTGGAATATCACTATCTATTGCAATTCTTTCCTCCAAACTGATTCCCAAAGTAATGAGATTATATATTTCTTTGCTTGCCATAGAAAGACCTTGCAAAAGGGAAGCATCCAATTCCTTTACCGCTTTTGTAATTGATTCTCCCGAGAAAAGCAATTCGTGCCCACAGTATAGATAAGTTTGTTTTCTTAAAAAGTGAATCAACTCATCTTCAAACAGTACGGAAGACAAGTTTCTCCTTTTGCTTTCTGCTTCACTGCGTGAGACATATTCATATCCCATATTAATTAAAAGATGTATAAGCCTGTCCTGACATTCCGGACGCTCATTAAATATTGTATGCTTTGGCATATCTCTATTCCTCCCACATAAGCAGCAACAGCCAGACTTAAAAAGCAGGCTTTTACTGAACTTATTTTTCTTTTGTTATACCCTTAAAAGGTTTATCGGAAGATGTTTTTACTTCCATAAACCTCCCTGTTTCACTGTCTCTTTTTGTCCATAATCCGGTTTTAGGGTTATATACCTGCGTTCTGTTTTTTACTGCTCCCACACGAGCATTATCACCATAAGGTTTGTTTTTAGCCATTCTATTTCCTCCTTATACTCTTACAATTCCAGTTAACAGCAACTGTTGTATTGATTTTTGTTGCTGTTTTAAAGTAGCTAATTTTTCTATATGACTATCCATATAGCGATCAAAACAATTCAAAATTTTAACTATACTAATTTGCTTATCTATCGTATCTGGCAAGTCTACTTTTATATTCTGTACCATTTCTTTATTTAAGTTTGATTGTGTTCCTTTTTGTCCCTGTGCCAGTATCCGTTCTTGATGATGGATCAAAAAGTAATACAAATATTCAGAAACAAGTTTTTCATTTGTCATTATCCCTAAAATGGCTTGACTTGTACTGCACTCTGATGTAGCAATACAACATTTTCCAATAGAGGCGTACATAGCATAAAGAATCGTTCCCTTTGGAAATAATCGTGCAGATGAATTTTTTAATCCTTTTTCAGTTATTTTTCTTTCACTATCAGATAAATACTTCCCACAAGAACTTATATCGTTTATCGAAACCCAAATAATATTCCCATTATAATATTCTTCAACTGTACTTTTTGGTGTGCCCCCACTTTGCATAAAAGCTAATTTCCCCAATTTAACTTTCTTCCACCCTGCCTTCGGTGTAAGAAGCCTTTGCATCAAAGCCTTTTTCTGTAATTCTAACTTTTCAATCAGTTTTTCCTGCAACTCAATTGCTTTGTCCCATTTAGACAGGATTTCTGCGATGCGGTTTTGCTCATATTCGTTTGCAAGACATACATTCACCCTTGAAAGTGAATCTTGGCTTACATTAATGTGCTGAGATCCTGCAGAATACTTTATAATCTGCTGTCGAATACCGGATGTTTTGAGAATCTCATTTAAATAAAAGGGATCATAATCAGCTATCTTTTTCCCTCTGATTACAAATCCACTGTATGTAGCTGTGTTCTTTTCATCCAGATATACATTCGATTTTCCTGCATCCTCTATCGTTTCAGAACTTCTCTGAAAAAGAATATCTCCATAGGTAACGCTATAGTTGTTCAAAGCCTTTTCATCTATGTCCACTTGTCCTCTAATATCGTCGTAAAATATAGGTCTGTTAGACAAAATATCCATAACACTAATCATTTTAATTCCGCTGTTATACTTTTCTTTATCAGCATTAACTCCATTCTGAAACTTTAGCAATTCAGACAGTCTTTTATTTTCCCATTCATTTGGAACAATGCCTACAACAGTTCTTTTGTAGCCGTCAGGCACTTTTCCTGCTTTTATAGTTTCTATTCTTTGTTTTATTTCTTCGGTCATATGCCGACCTCCTAAACGATAATTCCAATTACGATACCCACAATCCCAATGACGGTACCTACCACAAATGACACCCAGCCGAAAATTTTATTTTGATTTGCTTCTTTTGCATTACTTTTCGCTTCAGCTTTTGTCATTTCATATAACTCTTTGAGAGTAAAATAGTTTTCCTTTAATGCTGTATTATTCTCTTTCAAAAGACAATTCTGCTTTCTCACTTCTTTTAGCTGCTGCTCAAGTAATTCTTTTTGTGCTCGGCTTGTCTCAGCAGTTTCAAAAAGTGCTTCGTCTTTTCTTCTGTTATAATCCGCTCTGTCAGTCATAACAACAGATACCTCTGCTGCCTGACGAGCACTATTTGCTAGGGCAGCATTAACCCCCGATAAATCTATTTCATTAAATTTAATCATACAATTTACCTACTTCAGTTTTTTCTTTTCCATTTCCCGTTCTATCTGATTGATACTTTTATCAGTAGTTGGCAAATCTTCCGGCATAGTATCACCGAGTTCCTTGATAGTTTTACGCACTTTTACACCGACCTCATAGTGCGTTTTGTTGGCATTCTCCTTCCCTTGAATGCTTTCACGGCGCAATTTTTCTTCCGTCTGCGTGGCACGGAACAGATTAGCTGCAAGCTCCGTACTGCCCATATGGTCTAAAATCTTCGCCATTGTACATATTCAAGTACCAGCTGTAATTCTCTGGCATACCAAAACTCTTCTCCGTACTTGTTTATATGCTTAATATGTTTCGCTGTACTTTACAATATCACTCATAAACCAAGCTCCTTCATACATTGTTCCATCTCTTTTTCAAGTGAAGAAATCTGAGTTTTAATGTCTGTAATTTCCTTGTTTACACTCTCCAAATCTATAAGTTCCTCTTCCTCAAAAGTATCAACATAGCGAGGAATGTTGAGATTGTACTCATTTTCTTGAATTTCGTTGAGAGTTGCAACATGACTGTATTTTTCTTGCTCTGCTGTTTCTTCTCTGTTTATAAACGCTTTGTAAGTATCAACTATTTTCTTGATGTCATTCGGTTCTCCATTTGAACCATCACGCAATTTATTTTTTGCTTTTTCTTTTTTAAAATCTTTAGAAGCATCAACAAAAAGAACATTGGTTGTGGTACGCCCTTTTTTAAATACAACAATGCAGGCCGGAATTGAAGTACCGTAAAACAAATTTTCCGGCAATCCGATAACAGCATCAATGAGATTTTTCTCAATTACCGCTTGACGAATTCGTCCTTCAGACGCACCTCTGAACAAAACTCCGTGAGGAGCAACGGCTGCAATTCTTCCGTTTCCGCTCATACTCGCTATCATATGGAGCAAAAATGCCCAGTCACCCTTACTTGCCGGCGGTACACCTAAATCAAATCGATGATGCCTGTCAAGAGATGGTTCCATCTTAAACTCTTTTTTCTTACCCTTTTTAGTTGATTTAGTATTAGATTCATCTTCGTCAATCGAAACCTCACCACCAGGATTAAAACCCTCTGCCCATTTGTTCTTGCTAAAAGGCATATTAGCAACAATACAATCAAATTTCATAAGATTTCCGTCGCTATCTAGGTGTTGAGGATTTGCAAGAGTATCACCCCAAGCTATATGTGCATCTTTTATATCATGAATAAACATATTCATTCTTGCCATAGAAATAGCAGAATTATTTACCTCTTGACCATATATTGAAACTTTGTCTAGTCCTCCTTTTTTCGCAGCTCTAATAAGCAAAGAGCCAGATCCACAAGTTGGATCATATATACGGTCTTTTTCCTGTGGAGATACAATTTGTGCCATAACCTCTGATACTTGCTGTGGTGTAAAGAAACTTCCTGCTTTTTTCCCAGCCATAGTTGCAAATTCGCCAATCATATATTCATAAGCATCTCCCACAACATCGGCTGGAACTTCATTATCTTTCGTTTCAATATGGCTAGGTCTTAAATCTAAATCAGCAAAATCTTCAAGTAACGTCCTTAAAAGTGGATTCTTTTGCTCTTTCTTGCCCAAATTAGCTTCGCTATTAAGATCAATGCCTCTAAAAATTCCAGACAAAATCGCATTTGTGCTCTCAATTCCAGTTAAAGCTTCACTAATTTTAGATCCTATGTCTACAGAAAATTTATTTTTTAACAAATAATTAAATGTATACTCCTCTTTAAGGACAAAAGGAAGATTAGAAATTTGTCTTTCTAGTCGAAGCCCTTCATATTCTTTCTTTAGATTTTCTACACTTTCTTCAAAAGTATCACTTAAATATTTTACAAACAACATAGACAAGACATAATCTTTATAATTAGAAGCATCAATATTATCTCTAAATGTATTTGCACCTGCCCACAAAGCATTTTTGATATCTTCAAAAGTTGTTTTTTTAGTTGACATTTTGCTCTCCTCCATTCACCAATTCACTTAAAATCCCTTTTACTTTAATAAACTCTAACTCATTTAACCTTGTTTTTAATTTATAAACTTCAATACTTTTATGCCACAAATCGCCAATTGCTTTTTGCCTTTTTATAGAAAGGATTGGAACCTCTATCTCTTCTAAATCATTTCTTCCAATAGACGGGATTTTTGCTCCAGATAGAGATTGAGTAATCTTTGAAATTTCTTTGTTAAGAATATAAGCAAGATATTTAGATTCAACAGATACTGCCGAAATTATTATCAAATTTCCAGAAGCATACGTATCCTCATCAATCTCATCAATATAATTTACAAATGAAGGACTTACTCTTTTTATAAGAATATCTCCTTTATGTACTTTTGTATCTTTATTAACTCGAACCCTATCATCAAAAACAAAATTATCTATGACATTATTCTCCAATAAATTAATTGGCGTTATTATTTTATGTTTTTCGTCTGAAATCACTTTTTGTGATAAACAAAATTTTATTTTAGCCACATCTTTTAATTTCTTTTTCATCAAACCACCTTCGCAAAAAAAAGACCAATCGATGCTGAGCTTCATTGGTCTACTTTTTTAAAATCTAGGGAGAGAGCCCAAATTATCAGCCTTAATATTATTGGAATCAGTTCTCAAATAGCTATTATCTACTACTCTCACATCTTCGCCAACAACCCAGCCTTTCCATGAATTATAATATTTAGTTTTTGTACTGTTAGGATTTTTTTTAATAAAATCAATCAACTCACTTTTAGTACAAATGTTTGTGGCAGGTTGCGACAAAGTATTTGTCCATTTCAAGTGTGAAATCACTTCAAAACCATATATATTTTTTTCATAATGTACTGCATCAATATAGACCATAAACCAAGGTCCTCCTTTCATTTTATATTGACAAATGCAGCATCTTTTAATAAAATGAATGTGTGTTATAGTATCGCAAGATGCTAAGCTCTATGTCCTTACTCAGCCTTGGGATATAGAGCTTTTTCATTTGACAAAATCATTATCACATATTTTTCAAAAAAAATCAAGTGTAAGTATGTTACACTTGATTTTTTTGAAAAAAAGGTCTTTTTCCTATATTTATACTATAAATCATCAGATCAAAATCAAATACTTATATTTATCTATTAACATATTCTTAGCAAAATATTTGATATCATTCATTTCCTTCACCCACTTCATTTGATCTTGTTTCTTTAATTCTTCTGTTATATTTCTTGATATTTTGTATTGTTCAACAAAGGTTTCATATTGTTGATTTAACTCTTTATCAAAACGAATCAATTCTTCATTCAGTTCGTCTCTTACTGGTAAAGCAAGGTAATGCCCTGGATGTTTTTCTTTTAAAATTCTTAGATATTCTGTTCCTAATCTTGATAAATTTGGTATTGGTCTTTCTTGTTTTAATGATGGAAACTCATAATCTCCTACTTTGTTATATTTGATCTTTTTCATTGTCATTTCCATCCTATCTTGCATCTCTTTGTTTAATTTTCTTCTGTGCTATTCTTTCAATATCTTTATCAAAGCTACGATTCCTGATGTTCTCACACGCTTTGATTTGAAGCCTTAGCTTCTTGATTTCTGGTGTAAATAACTTGGCTCTTGCTGACCATTCTTCTTTTTCATCCATCGTTTTTGCTCGTTGTCGTTGATAATAACACCCTTGTCTTTGTTTTAATAGGTCATTGAGTTCATCTTGTTTTTGTTGTTGGTAGTTATTTAATTGATTGATATCTTCTATCTTGTTCTTGGCAAGAAGTTCAATTTCTCTAGAATATTGATCCATTTTCTTGAGTGCTTGTCTTGCTTCTTTGGATATATGTCGCTTTCTTGTAGGTAAGATATTAATTGAAATAAGATAAGCAACATGTATTCCTGCTAGCTTAGGTAACTGTTTTCTTTTATAAAGTTGATAATATTCCTTACATTGATAATAGCTTTGTGTATGTTCAACGTTTTGAGGAAGAATCCATTTGTCAGTCAATCTTTCTTCAATTTCATCAAGATGATACCTTTCTCCTAATGATTTTAGATAGATTGGTTCATTACAATACGGATGAAAAACAACATCTTCTTCATCAATTCTATCGAACTCATACCCTTTCTTTTTCATATTATCCTTTAAATCCCTAATACAATTGCTTTCTTTTACCAAAGTATCGATATCTTTTTTAATGTCATTCATATAGGTTTTCATGATATGATAATTCAACTTTTTTGAATCGTAGGATGGATCTTCGATGACAGATAAACCATATTCTTTGCATAGTTCATCGGATGTATTTCTCATGTTCCAGTAATCTTTTTTGGTATTACAGAATCGTTTTCCATCAATGAATGAAGTTGAATTTAACAAGATATGATTATGGATATGTTCTTTATCTAGATGTGTGGTAATGACAACTTCGAAGCGATTCCCAAACACTTTTTGTGCTAACTTTACTCCAATTTCATGTGCAACATTTGCATCGACCTCGCCGATTTTAAATGACTGATAACCGTGAAACGCTACGATCCTTTTATGATCATGGAACAACTTCTTGGTCACCTGCATCGATTTTAATGGATCAAATGCATCACAATTAAGACAAGTTACATACTTTTTTTGTTTGACTTTATTATCTTGGCTGATGTAATCCAAGACCGTTTGCATTGTCTTTTTTTCATCTTCGACATAATTGATGGCGTTATCCAAACGATCTCGGATAGCCCAAATTGATGTTACTGCTTTGATCAGCCCCTAACTTTTTCATCAAGATTCTTGATCATTTGTCGTAATTCTTTGATGGTTTCCATGATGTTTTTTAGTGATATGTCTTGTCTATTGTTCAATGCTCTTGCTATCTGATTTAGATTATTACCGATATGATTGAACTCATTTTTTAACTTATAATATTCTAGATCAGGCGGTACTTTTATCTCTTTACCTAAAATGCAAGCTCTAGAAAATGCTTCTCTACTTAAGCTTGTTTTTTCTAATTTATTGTTTAAGATTTTGAATTCATCATCATTAAATCGTATCTTAATTTCATGATTTCTTTTCATATGAACCTCCAATCTTGCTGGTCGTAGCAGCTTATGATGTTGTATTTTGGGGACAAAATACGTTGCTTGCTAATACATAAAATCTTAAATTTAACTTATTTAAGGAGTGACGGTGTGACGGTCAAAAGGTATTGTCAGACAACTGTCACACTGTCACTAAATTTCTTCATTTCCATGATATCTTAAACAAATTGGTCTTGCTTTATTTTGTCGTGGTTGCTTCTCGTAAGAGATAAATGTTGACTCTAGGATATTACTGTTTTTTGCTAATAAAGCTTGAAGCTGTCTTCCAGTCAGCGAAAGTGAAAGAATGGATGACAAATCTTCATGAGAACCCATAAATTCTTTTTTTCGAATGATAAAATTAATAACTTTCATAACATTCTCATCAACATCACCATCATCCTCATTTTCAGTGATTTCTAAAATCATACTATCATTTTGTAATAGTGTCATTTCATCATCTGGTATATCTTTCCCTTGTATTGCTAAATGTCGTGTCTTAGATAAATGGTTTTTCTTATACATAACAAGGATTGAATCAGACCCGGCTGTTAAACCTCTACTTCCATAGATTGAATCAAAAGGATGATTGACATCTACCTCTTTTTTTACATGTGTTATTAAGATAATCGCAATATGATATTTACAAGCTAATTCATGATAAGCTGTCGCTTCAGCATACTCACTATCATAGTCTCGATCTTTTGATTTTCTTATCTTATGGAATGTATCAACCACTACAAGTTTTAAATCTGCATTTCTTTGAAGCTCTTGTTCAATTCTTAATTCTAAATCATACAAATGATTCGGCTTAAGAATATCAATAACAAACTTATCATTGGGGTCTACTTGCATTCTTTGCAATCTTTTTTTGATTTTTGTCTTTTTATCTTCAAAAGCAAGATAGACCGCTGTTCCTTTTTGTACTTTCCTTCCTAAGAAATTTTTACCTTCTACAATAGCATCGCATAACTGTAAACCAAAAAATGTCTTTCCTGTTTTCTGTGGTGCACCTAAAAGAGTTAGGCCTACCGATATCATATTTTCAACAATATCATCTTCATCATCATCTTTAGAATCATAAAGTTGTGTTAAAGTAAACGATCTTTCATACTCAAATTCGTTTCGTAATTGAACTATACCTTTTTTATATTTTAATGTACTTTGAATAATACGTTCAATTTCTTTAATTTCTAATGGTGGTTGGCATTTTACTTCATTCTCTTTCTTAATACATTCATTGATAGCCACATCACTAAATCCTTTTTGTTGTAAGAAACACGCCATACGAAATAGATAATCGTTCCTACATCCTTCATTAACGATATCTTGACTTGCAAATGAATTCTCTCTATTTTCTTTATATCTATTTAAAAAGTTTCGTACTGCATCATTTATTTTAGCAACCGGTTCTTTATTAACAAACTGATATTTATTACCATCTATCATACTTGGCGGTGCTACAATGTAGCCACCTTTTCCTCGTATATCAATACCATCATACAATTCTGTACGTGTTTTAACTTCTTGTTGGTCATCATAATAGTAAAGATGAAATCCCCCTGAGGGAGATTTCACCATTTTTGTGGTAGGTAATTCTTTTCCATATTGTTTTAAAGATTCAATTCCATTATGTTGATTTTTTATATCAACATCTATAACAAATAGTTTTTCGCCCGTTACAATGCCAATATTATATTGTGGATTTGTATCCCACCAATATTCAATAGTATCTGGATTCGTGGTTGCTTCTTTTATCCATGAATGAAGAACTTGCTTTCCTTTACTGTTTGGCGCCAGCGGAAAGACTCGTAGCCCTTCTTTAGCATAGGCTAGTGCACTTTCTTTTAAACTAGGCATGTGTTCCACCATACCACTTTTCATTAAAATATCTTGCAGGGACTTTACCAGAAATGACTAAATATCCTTGTTCTTCTAGATAATCATTCATCTCTCTCATCACTGCATAAGCTTTACTTTTACTAACTCCTAATAATTTAATTACATCGTATACATCATAATAACTTTTTTCAATTTCCATAATTTCTATTCTCCTTCTTTTAATATACTATCAATACTTACATCTAACGCATCAGCAATTTGTCCGATAGTTTTGAGTTGTCCAATCCTTTGACCTCTTAATATTGCAGAGACCGTACTATAAGACAAGTTGTTGATTTTACAAAACTCCTTTACTGATAATTGACGTTCTATCAATAAGATTTTAATTCTTGTTGAGTCAACCTTCATATTTTCACCTCCTTTTATACTCAATTTGAGTTATTTTCAATTAAATAATAGCATATATTAGGTTGTTGTCAATATAAATGACTCATTTTAAATAATTTTCATATGTTTTTATTCAAAATGAGTTATATTTATTTACAAGTTGCACAAATTTGATATAATTAACTCAAGAAAGGAGGTTAAATACATATATATGGCTACTTTTTCAGATATACTAGCAAGAGAACGTAAGAAAAAAGGTCTATCTAAAGCCGAGTTAGCCAGACGGCTCAATATCCCTTATACAACTTATCAAAATTATGAAAATGGTCGTGAACCTAAAATAGATGTCATCAAACAAATATCTGATGAACTCTCTATTTCCCCAAGCGTATTTTTTGACTTAGATAACGAAGATTTTCTTTTTGATCATAACTACTATCCTGTACAACACGATGAATTAAAAGATATTTTATTATATGATTCTGGTAAGTTCTTTGATATGAAAGAAAACTTTGATAAGGAACATGAAAAATTTGGAAATTATGAAATAAAAATTTATACACTTTTCGATGAATTCTATGCATTATTAAAGGATTTTCGTAAGCTTTCATTTGTTTCAGTTGATAAATTTCAATTTGAACAATTACGTCTTGATGCCCATCTTCTCATCAATAGAAGTTTACAAGATGCACAATACCAATACCAAAAAGTTGTATATGAATCTCAGTTCATGAATGAAGAAACAATTAATCAATATAAAGCAAATAATCCAAATTATAAGAAAGATATTATTTACAAAGTTCTCTTTACAAACAAAGAATTAGACCTTGATTTAGAAGATGATCAATCAATTGATACGATGTATCGTGTCGCATTAAAAAAATATTACAGTAAATAAAAAAGCACTCCAGCGCCAACTAGAGTGCACAGCATGAAAAAGAATTACCTACCACAGCAATCATTTTTCATGCTCCAATTTTAACATGAAAAGGAGCGAAATACAATGCCAACATATTATGATAAGAAAACCAAAACTTGGTTTTGTAAGTTTTATTATACTGATTATAAAGGTGAGAAAAAACAAAAGAAAAAAAGAGGATTCAAATTACAACGTGAAGCTAAAGAGTTTGAACGACATTTTCTAGAACAACAAAGTACAGATCTTAATATGTCATTTGAAAACTTTGTAAAACTTTACCAAGATGATATGTCGCCTCGACTGAAACCAAAGACATTACATGTTAAAAACAATATTATCGAGAAAAGGATTCTTCCTTTTTTTAAACAATATCAAATGAATGAGATTACTGCCATAATAATAAGACGATGGCAAAATGAGCTTATAAGCCAAAACTATTCTGAAGCATATTTAAAAAAGATAAATGGAATACTAAATGCCATTTTTAATCACGCTACAAAATATTATGACCTAAAAACGAATCCTTGTACTAAAGCCGGAAGCATTGGTAGCCATAAAAGCAAAAAAATGCAAATTTATACTATCGACGAGATGAAAACTTTATTAGAGAACGTACAGGACTATAATGATTACACTATATTCTCTACTCTTTTTTACACAGGTATGAGAAAAGGTGAATTGTTTGCATTACAAAAAAAAGATATAGATTTAGATAAAGGAGTTATTCACATTACAAAATCATATCAACGTATTAATAAAAAGGATGTCATTACATCTCCGAAAACGCACAATAGCTATAGGGATGTTAGTATTCCTCAATTCCTTGTAGATATTATTAAGCAATATATTGATAATCTCTATAAGCCAAAGGATGATGACTATATTTTTATGAATCATTACACAAAAGCAAGAGGGCGATTGAAATACGCACAAAGCAGAGCCAATCTTAATCCTGAGTTTACTCTCCATTCCTTTAGACATAGTCATGTTTCCATGCTTATTGAATTAGGTTATAGTGCACTCATGATAGCAGAACGTATAGGTGATACCGTTGAAACAACATTAAAAACTTACAGTCATTTATACCCTGATAAACAAATTCATCTCGTTAATAAGCTTGATGAATTAAACAATAGTACCGAATTAGTACCAGAAACTCCTCAAGAAATAAAAAAACCTTGATTTTATCAAGGTTTTTTAACACTTATTATTCACCAACGTATGGTAATAAAGCCATTTGACGAGCACGTTTGATAGCTGTAGCTAACATTCTTTGATATTTAGCGCTAGTACCAGTTACACGTCTTGGGATAATTTTCCCGTTAGCTGAAACGAATCTTTTTAATAATTCAACATCTTTGTAATCGATGTAAGTAATTTTGTTTTTAGTGAAGTAGCAAACTTTTTTTCTACCCATTCTTTGTTTTCTAAATGCCATTTTGAAAACTCCTTTCTTTAAAACTGAATATCATCTTCCATGATATCATATGTATTAATTGAATTATCAAATTCTTTTTCTAATTCAACTGTTTTCATATCATAGAAATTATCATTATTTTGTGGTTGTTGGTACGGTTGTTGCATTTGTTGTTGTGGCTGTGGTTGCCTTTCACGAGCAGCTCTTGTTTCTAAGAATTGCACACTATCACAAATAACTTCTACAACATATACCTTTTGACCTTGAGTGTTGTCATAGCTACGTGTTTGAATTCTTCCTTCAACACCAACTAAACTTCCCTTAGAACAATATCTCTCAACATTTTCAGCAGGTTTACGCCACACAACACAATTAATAAAATCTGCTTGTTGTTGACCATCTCTGCTTGTAAAATTACGATTTACCGCTAAAGTAAAAGAAGTAACCGCATCACCTTGTGGTGTTCTTCTAAGTTCAGGATCTCTAGTCATTCGTCCTACTAGGACTACTCTATTAATCATCTAGTACGCCTCCTTCTATTTGCGAAGAGTTAAATGACGTAACATAGATGCATTGATGTTTGATAATCGTTCAAATTCAGCAACATCAGCAGCTGTACAAGTAGCATCAACAACTACATAGTACCCTTTTTTGTAATCTTTGATTTCATAAGCTAAATCGCGTAATCCCCATTCGTCAACGTTATCAACAGTTCCACCGTTAGCAGTTAAAATTCCTTTAAAGCTTTCGATTAAAGCGTTTCTAGCGTCATCTTCAACGTCAGGTTTTACAATAAACATAATTTCATACTTGTTCATTTCTATACCTCCTATGGTCTATTGGCTTATCTCTTTGGATAAGCAGGCAGTAAATATAATATTTTTACATGCTCAATTATAATAGCACACCAATCAAAACAAAGCAATGATTTATTTGATTAAATCATCATATTTTACAGTATCCCTAACTGACTTTTCCAAGTTAAGATTCGCATTACAGAACGATCCAACGAATTGAGACATATTTCATCATTCTTAGCTGCTGCAATAAGTGCCGAGATATGTTCTTGAGGATTAGAAGTCATAATTAAATCATTCCCTGCCTTAATCGCTTTAAGCGCAACTTCACCTTCACTTCCAAAGGCTTTTGCACTAGCCATTGAAATATCATCAGCAATAATAACGCCATGATAATTTAAGTCATCTCGTAAAATCTTACTCACTCTAGGTGACAATGATGCTAGATTTTGATCATCAATACTATCAACTACTATGTGACTAATCAAAATACTATTTGCACCTGCAGATATTCCAGCTTTAAATGGTAAGAAATCATTATTGACAAGCGAATCATAATCACGTGAATCGTGGCATATAGCAGTATGATTATCAGCAACGTTCCCATATCCGGGAAAATGTTTTAAAACACTTCCCATCTTAATATCATTCATTGCCTTTACGACATTTTTCACAAATTCAGCTGTTTCATTAGGATCAGTTCCAAATGAACGTTGATAGATAAAATCATCTTTACTCATTGCAACATCAGCTACCGGACCTATATTTACATTAATTCCAAATTCTTTTAAAAACTCCGACTTTTCTGTAGCATCACTAATAATAGCGTCCATCCCGCCTGCTTTAAAAACATCTTGGGGAGAACGAAATTTGTTACTGCGTAAATTATTACTAACCCGTACTACAGTTCCGCCCTCTTCATCTACTGCAATCAACATCGGGATAGTAACTGCTTTTTGATATGACTGAATATTTTCAATTACTTCCTCACGGGTCCGATTATGAAAATCACGATTATATAACATATAGCCACCTAATTGATATTGTGACAACAACTCAACTGCTTGACTTTCAGGACACCGAGCTAAAAATAATTGTGCTATTTTCTGCTCTAACGTCATCTTTTCAACCATTACTGCAATCTTATGCGAAGCTATCGTAGCATCCGTATTACCAGTTCCACCATTTCTAACTTGAACCGCTTGAACATTTAAGCCTAAAACATCAATTGCTTGTATCGCGGTTGTTTGCTCGAGTTTACCCGTATATTTGATAGTTACTAAGTTCCCATACTGTAACTCATCACCTTTTATTTTGGCCTTTTGACAATCCACCGTATAAACAATATTATTATCATCACGCAAACTGATTGTTTCATGTGTTATATCAACTATCTGTCCCTTTAACTCTTTAGCTGTTATCGTAGTTTCGCCTTCCCCTGCTAAGCGCAACTGATAAACTAACGCCCCCATGATCAATCCTAATAAAACAATGATTATAATGATTTTATGAGTAATAAAATTATTATTTCTTTCCTTCATTTAAAGATCCTCAGGAGTAGTTATTTTAATATTCTCATAACTGCCTATTACAACTTTGACTGGAGCTGTACTAAACTCTTCAACCAATGAGGCATCATCAGTAGCAATAAACCCACTATCTTGAGCCTGTTGATAACAAACTTTAATTAAACTCGTTTTAAAGGCTTGCGGAGTTTGAGCTTGCATCAATCTTGCCCTCGGCAAAGTCACCTCAACAGTATCATCACAACAAAGTTTGATCGTATCTTTAACTGGTACCATCAATAAACAGGCATCATATTCTTTTAAACATAATAATAAATCATCTATTTTTTCTGTCGTTATATATGGTCTAGCTCCATCATGGATTAATACATGATCCTGGTCAACTACCTGCAGACCATTATAAACACTATCTTGACGCTCTTTACCTCCATAAACATAAACAATTCTCTTATCTGTCACTAACTGTTTTAAATCAGTTATCTCATCCGCTTTTGTAACTACAACAAGCTGCTTACAGCGCGGATCATTTAAAAAAGTTTTCATCGTCATTTGATACACAGTTTGATCACCAAAACGATATAACATTTTATTATAATCCAGTCCACTCCGGCTTCCTTTTCCAGCACATAAAATAATCGCACTATAATTCATCAATATCACATCCTTTCACTCATTGTAACATTTAATGATTATCTTGAAAACAAACATTATTTATCGATTTATTAATATAATTAATAATAATAAGGGAGTGATTTTATTACTAAAAATATAATTGGTTTTATTGCTAGTCTCGGTGTTTTTCTTTATAGTATGCATCTAATGTCAACTAGCCTTGATACCTTAGCAAACGATAAGCTTGAAAATATTTTATATAAACTATCTTCAAATAAATATTTAGGTGTTATCACCGGAACAGCCATCACAGCAATAATTCATAGTTCCTCTGCTACAACTATTATTCTCATCGGTCTCCTTAATAGTCATCTAATTTCATTAAATCAAGCAACTTGGATTATTTTAGGTGCTAATATCGGAACTACTGTAACTGGACTCATGATTGCTTTAGATTTAGGTCAGTCAGCAATCTATTTATGTGTCCTTGGATTATTACTAATGTTCTTAAAAAATAAAATTGCTTATTTAGGACGTGTCTTAATGGCCCTAGGATTGATTTTTTTAGCAATGGACAGTATGGCCGTAGCTCTGGCACCATTACAAACATCCCCATATTTTATTAATATGTTTGGTCATTTAGACAATCCTTTAACCGCTATTTTAGTTGGAACAGTTTTTACGGCGTTGATTCAAAGCTCAACTGCATCAGTTGGCGTCTTGCAAACTATTTATCAAAAGGGATTAATTAGTTTTGCAATGGCTACCAATGTTATTTATGGTCAAAATATTGGCACTTGTATAACCGCAGTTTTAGCATCACTTAATGGTGATCGCAGTTCAAAACGTTTAAGTGCTATTCATATCTTAATTAATGTACTCGGAACTATTATTTTTGTAATCTTAGCAAAATTTATCCCACTAGTTTCATTCATCGAATCCTTGACTCCAAATTATATGATGCAAATTGCTTATATGCATACTTTCTTTAATATCATTTCAACTATTATTCTATTACCATTTGATAACTTATTGATCTATCTGGCTAATAAAGTAATCCCATTATCAAAACAGGAGGTCACTTATGCTCACAAACCTTCTCGCTTATATTAACACCTACGGCTACAAGGCAATCTTTCTTTTAATTGCGATTGAAAATTTATTTCCGCCTATCCCATGTGAAATAATTTTAACTTTTGGCGGTTTCATGACAACGATCACAAACCTAACACCTCTAGGCGTAATTACAGTTGCTTCGCTTGGTTCTTATTTAGGCGCAGTGATTCTATATTGGTTTGGCTACTTAATCAATCTAGAACGACTCGAAAAGCTTCTAGTCCGATTTTATTTTAAACGTCATGATCTATCCCGTTCCCTTAACTGGTTTGAACAATATGGAAAAATCTCTGTTCTTATTGGTCGCTTGATTCCGATTGTTAGATCATTGATTTCTCTGCCTGCCGGAATTACTAAAATGAACTTCTTTAGTTTCTCATTTTATACTTTGATTGGTACAATCATTTGGAATAGTATTTTAGTAGTTCTTGGAATTATTTTAGGAAATAACTGGATCTTAATTAGTAAATATGTTAAACAATACGCACTGATTATTGCAATCATCACACTATTAATTATTTTATGGAAAAAGCGAAGACTCAATTAACTTTGGGCCTTCGCTTTATTTTGAAAATATTTATTAGCTGCTTTAACAATTCCTCTTCCTTGAAGTTTCATATCATATTCCTTTAAAATCAACTCAATATCTTCTTCTTTAACCTCATGAGGACAATTTTTACGAATAATTTTCTTTAAATCCATTTTTGTTAAATTCTTAAAATTAATTATTTCATCGATACGGCTTAATAATTCATCACTAAAAAAATTCTTAACTTTACTACTATGATTATTCTTTTTAAATCCTAATGTATTTTTAGCAGTCCCTTTATTTGACGTCATAATAATAATTGTATTATTAAAATATACTTTTCGTTTATGACTATCTTCTAAATAACCTTCATCAAATACTTGAAGAAAAAGATTTATAACATCTTGACTTGCTTTATCAATTTCATCTAAAAGAATAATACTTTTAGGATAGGTTTGTAATTGTCCCAGTAATAAACTTGGTTTATCATAACCAACATATCCCGGGGCTGCTCCAATTATCTTTTGAACACTGCTGCTATCACGATATTCACTCATATCTAAGCGAATCAATTTACGCCCCAAAAGTTTTGAAAGCTGTTTTGCACTTTCACTTTTTCCAACACCACTATTTCCAACAAATAACATTACTGCACTTGGTTGTTTTGACTGTTTTGTTAATTTTAATTGATTGATTATTTGTTCAATCGCTTTACTTTGTCCAATAATATGATGATTCAATTTTGCTTTAATTTCATCATAATCATAATCCTCACTTATCTTAACTGATGTATATTCTTCTATAACATCTTTAACAATTTGTTTAGTAATAATATGTTGCTGCTTAAATCGGGCTTTAACACAAGCTAAATCAAAAATATCGATGGCTTTATCAGGGAAAGTTCGATTTTTGATATAACGATCAACATTATCAACTAAATATGTTAAAACTTCATTATCGACTTCAATCTGATGAAATTGCTCATAAAATAATTTAGTTTTCTGTAAAATTTCTAATGTTTCTTCTTTAGTATTTTCTTTTAGTGTAATAACACTAAAACGTCGATTCATTGCTTGATCCTTTTCAAAATGCTGGAAATATTCTTCTGTCGTTGTTGCACCAATAATCGTTAGATCTTTTCTCGCTAAATACGGTTTTAAAATATTAGCAGCATCAATAGCCCCTTCGGCGCCACCAGCCCCAATAATATTATGGATCTCATCAATAAAAATGATGACATTATCCATTTCTTTTACCTTATCAATAATCTTTCGTAGCTTTTCTTCAAATTCACCACGATATTTTGTTCCTGCAACAATACTAGATAAGCTCAATTCATAAATAATTTTCTTTTTTAATCCTTCATTTACTTGTTTTTGATTAATTAAATACGCTAATTTTTCTACTAAAGCTGACTTACCTACACCAGCTTCACCAATAATCAACGCATTATTTTTTTCTTTCTTACTTAAAATCATACATAATTTTTCTAATTCTTTTTGTCTACCAACAATTAAATGTTCACCCTGTTTTACTTTCTTATTAAGATTAACTAGTGATTGAATCTGATCTAATTTAGTTTCTAATTCACTACTTTCATTTAATTGATAGATAATTTCTTCAAAATCAACTTTATATTTCTTTAATAATTCGTGAGCTACACTTTCTTCACTCTGCAATAAAGCAATTGTTAGGATATTAAGCGTTACTTTACTTTTATTTTGTTGATTAGTGATTTCCATTGCTGCTTCTAAGATACTTTTTACAGCATCACTATACTCCATATAAAAAGGTTGATCATCATTTGTCCCAAACAACCTTTTTATATCCTCATATATATTTTTATCATCAACATCATATTTCTTAACTAATTCCCGTAATTTGGAATCACTTATCTTTAACAGCGATAGCAGTAAATGTTCACTACCGACATTATTATGACCTAAATCAAAAGCAATACTTTCGCCTACCACAATTGCTTTTTGGGCTTGTTCATCAAATTTTGTTAACATGTTCCACCTCTAATTTTATTATATGTTTGACCTCTTAAATTATTAACGAAACGATTTATTTTAAACATAAAACAGTTCCCTTTCGAGAACTGTTTAGAGTTGATATATAGATATTCTGTTTCGACCATTATTTTTACTTAAATATAGTGCTTTATCGGCATTAGACCACAACTCTTGATAATTTTTACCATGTTTAGGATAATATGCTCCCCCGATACTTAAAGTAATTGTGCTGCTTCTATCAATTGTTGTAATATTCTTCTGCCAATTTTGTTTAAATTCTTTAATAGTCTTTTCAATTGCATCATAATTAGCATCGTCTAAAGCCAGATAAATGATAAATTCATCACCGCCAATGCGACCACAAATTCCTGATTTAAAACTTTCTTGCATTGTATTAGCTAATTTTATCAAAACCTCGTCACCATACGGATGACCATTATTATCATTAACTTCTTTAAAATAATCTATGTCTAATACTAAGATCACTCCATACTGATGATTACTCATCGCTTCAGTAACTTCTTTTTCAAGTGATGGACGATTTAATATTCCAGTAAGATAATCATGTCTTAAATTATAGATTACTTGTTGATTGGACATCTCTAATTCCTTCGTCTTTTCAGCAATTTCCTTTTTTAACTGAGCATTACTTTCTTCGACAATCCGTTGTGGGAAAAACTCATCATCACCTTGACTATAATCCGGTACTGATTGATGAACATGGATAATCTTCCACTGCATATCATGATATTCAATAATAAAGGTTACTCGTGATGAAAAACTATAGACTAACTGGTCGTTACTATTTTGTCGGCCCTCAATTTGGCCAATTACTACAAATAAGTTATCAGCTAATTCAGTTCCCTGATACCATTCATCTTCAATTATAAAAGTTCCATCCCAAAGTTCTGCTTCTTTATTCAAAGCCGTCATAAGTTCTTGAATGTTGCGACTAACCTCGTGAGCTCCCGTCCCAATGATTGTAATCCTTTTATCAATTATATCTTTTAATAACTTATAATTACGCTTCCCAAGATACTCATGGGCTATATATTGACAAAAGATTTCAGCATCTTTTACTGTTTTCATCTCTGACTCCTTTCATTACTACTCTATTAAATAGTATAGCATATTTCAGTTATATTTAGGACATAATAAAAGACTATCAGTAAAGTGAGTTCCAAAAGTTGGATATAACCAACTAGAAGGATTCGCTTCACTGATAATCTTAAGAAAATAATTCTGCAAAAAATGATTTCTTTTTAATTTCTTTACTACTTACACAATAACTTGCCTTCAAAGTACCCGTAAGTTCCTTTCCTTTGCCAGCGCCTAGGACAATTGTATATTCTCCATTATAATACTTAGCTTGATAATCTTTTTGATGATCAGCTAGTGCTTGATCAACATCATCAACACTTTTAATCCAATCTTTATAGTCTTTAATTAAGTCATCTTTTGTTTCATACATTGTCTTAATATCTTTATCACTATTACTATTGGCAATTATTTTATATTTTGGGTCATTACTTGAAGCATTTACTGATACAATATTCATCATAATTAATAATACTACAATTGTTTTTTTCATCTAGTTCACCTCAAGTTCATTATTACCAACTATGATTAAGTTATACAAAAAATATTTAATAAAGGGGTATTTTATGACTAATCGAATTATGCAAAAGGAAATTGTCAGTGATCCTTTTACCGCACTAGTTCCTAATACAGATATAACTGACACTTTACAAGAATTTATGGCGCTGCAACAACTTTATGATGCGGGAATTAAAGAAGTAAGAACAAAATTAGAAATTCTTGATGATGAGTTTAAAATAAAACATGATCATAACCCTATTCATCATATGGAATATCGTTTAAAATCTGTAAACAGTATATTGGGAAAACTAGAAAAACGGGGCCTAGAAGTATCTTTAGATTCTATTGTAACTAATTTGACTGATATTGCTGGTGTTCGCGTTATTTGTAATTATGTTAGCGATGTCTATAAAATTGCTGATTTATTAATAAAACAAAGTGATATTAAACTTATTGCCAAAAAAGATTACATTAAACATCCCAAGGAGAATGGTTATCGTAGTTTACATCTAGTTGTTGAAGTTCCTATCTTCTTAGCAGAGAAAGTTCAGCCAACTACTGTAGAAATTCAAATTAGAACGATTGCGATGGACTTTTGGGCAAGTTTAGAACATCACTTGCGATATAAAGCTGATAATGAAGTTCCTGATGGAGTTCGTGATGAGCTAATTGAATGTGCTAAAACAATTTCTAATCTGGATTATAAAATGCAAGGTATCCATGAGGAATTAAATAAACCAAAGAAAAAAGTGATTTAGTGTAGTATTCCCAAAAAGTTGGACACATTAAATTAAAGCTAAATCTTGAAAGGATTGTTGTCTATATGCAAGTGGACTCAATCCTTTTCTTTTTGTATTGATTCTCTCGTTATTATAATATTCGATATATTCACTCATTGCAGCTTTGAGTTGTTCTCTTGTTTTAAACTCTATTAATCAATTCGATTCTTTGTTCAACAGATATGGTTGTTCTTCCATGTTCTAATCCTATTTCTCCAAGTGAATCAAATATCCTAGACCAGCGAAGAACTTAATTATAAAAACTTCATGTTTAATTCCTGGTGGTCCTTTTATGCATTCACCATTTTTTATGTTTTTAAATACATTCTAATTTAAGTTCTTTACTCTACTTCATATAAAAAGTGACCTCCTAAAGTTGGTCACTACATAGATTACTTTTTCTCTATATTAATTTAAACTGTCCTTTTAAAATATCTTATTATTGGTTATTAAGATATGGTCAATATTTTGCTATTATATTATCAATTCTAAAGGGGGATTAGAAATGATTAATGAAAAAACAAATCAACTCGCAAAAACAGCACTAATGATAGCCCTAATTTTTGTTGGAACATTCAGTATTAGAATTCCCAATCCAGCTACTGGAGGATACTTTCATATGGGCGACAGTATGATCTTTTTAAGTGTATTGATTCTAGGTAAAAGAGATGGTGCCTTTGCTGGTGCATTAGGAGGTGCTTTAGCCGATTTACTATGTGGTGCAGCTATCTGGATCGGACCAACTTTAATTATTAAATTCATTATGGCCTGGATCATGGGAATTATTTGGGAACAGTATCCAAGTAAAATAATAAGTGCAATTGGTGGTGGCGTTTTCCAAATTATAGCTTATACAGCAACTGAAACTTTTTTATTTACTTGGCCCGCTGCACTTGGAGCTTTACCTGGTCTAACTATGCAGACTGCTGGTGGCATTATTATTTATGTTATCTTAGCAAGAGCTTTACAGACAACAAAATTATTAAACAGTGATTAAAGAGTTACTGCATTTCAGCAATTTTTTATAAATTTATTTTATTAATTGCAATATAGTTGATAAAGTTTTCTGCAGCTGCTGAAATATAATCTACTTTATTATAAACTAGATAGATTACACGGTAATCTTTTTTTAATTTTAAAGGAATGACCTTTAAATCAAATTCTTTTAAAAATGATGTATTAGCAGCGATTCCTACACCAAACCCTTGATTGATCATCCCACCAATCAATAATTCATTTTCCTGTTTAGAAATATAGCGGGGCTCCAATTTATGTTCTGCAAAAATTTCTTTAACTGTTTGAGCAATTACTAAATCATCAAGATAGCCTACTAAATCATAGTTTACTAATTCTTCTAAACTTATCTCCTGCTTATTTGCAAGTTCGTGATCTGGTGGAACAACAGCAACAAATTCCTGATATAAAACAGGAATAAAAACTAATTCTGGAGCAATTATTTTTCCACAAAAACCTATATCATATTTATGTTCTTTTAGTCCTTTAATAATATTTTCTGTTTTATCAGTTTGAATTTTAAACTCTGTTTGGGGATATTGCTGGAGATAACCTCTGATTGTATCTGGAATATATTGTGATGATAGTGTATGAATTATTCCTAATTCAATCGGCTCTCTATTTGGACCTCAGATAGCTGCTAATTTTGTTAACAGTGAAGCCGGCCCCTTGCCTATAACAATGTCTATTTAGTTGCTATTGGTGTTGCAATCATCGGTCTTATCTTAAATACTTATTTAATCAAAAAAACTGCTTAGGAGATGAAAAAATGGAATATATTAACATTAAAGGTTTAGACAAACCGATTTCAAAATTAATTATGGGTACAGCCTGGTTTAATCCAGCCTTTGAAGAAGAAATTTTTACAATGCTGGATCAATATGTTGCTGCTGGAGAAACAGTAATCGACACAGGTAGATTTTATGGGGCAAACAAAGATGGAGAACATGCTTGTGAATCTGAACGAGTTTTAAAAAAATGGTTTGATTCTCGTAATAATCGTGATCAATTAGTAATTATGGATAAAGCATGTCACCCAATTATTACCCCTGAAGGCTGCCATCATCCAGAGTATTGGCGAGTAAAGCCAGATATTATTACTGACGATCTTCATTATAGTTTACTTCATACAGGGTGCGATCATTTTGATATTTACTTACTTCATCGCGATGATCCTAGTGTCCCTGTCAATGAAATAATGGATCGTTTAGAACAGCATCGTCAAGAAGGTTTAATTACTACTTATGGTGTATCCAATTGGGAACTAGATCGTGTTCAAGCGGCAGTAGAATATTGCCAACAAATGGGCTACCAAGGATTATCAGTAAATAATCCATCTTATTCTTTAGCCCATGTCGCGAAAACACGTTGGCCTGGCTGTGTCTATGCAGATGACGATTTTGCTAAATGGCATCAAAATAAAGATGTTACTCTATTTAGCTGGGCCGCTCAAGGACACGGTTTCTTCGCTGATATTTACGATGATAACGCACCTCAGGACATTAAAGATGCTTTCTTTACTCCAGAAAACTTTGAACGATTAAAACGAGCTAAAGAATTAGGAAAACTCAAAGTGGTTCCTTCAATCAATATTGCCCTTGCATATGTACTTGACCAGCCATTTGATGTTGCAGCTATTGTTGGTAGTCGTAATAAAAGTGAATTTGATTCATGTGCTGAGGCGTTAAAAATAAGATTAACTCCTGCTGAAATTAATTATCTATGTCTTAAAACAGACAAATTATAAATTAATAAAAGCCATAGCAGTTATGGCTTTTATTAATTGTTTTTACTTTACAAATACTATATAATTTAATTACGGTAACTATTAAGGAGATGATTTTGTCCGGCGCACTTGATGTTACATAATCAGTAACATAAGTGAAACGTGGAAAACTTAGATAATCAAAAATGCATAATTTTTTACCTGTCAAAAACAGGTTTTATTGTTATGCCCAAATGATTATTTTAATTTCCACATTAATAGTCAAAACTCTTAACTGTGGAAATAACCACAGTTTTTTATTTTATCTAGTTACCGGATCATACGAAAGGACAAAACACGATGAAAGACATATTAAAACAATTAAATACGCGACCTAAATTATTTGAACAAAGTACAGCAAGTATTTGGGACGACCCTCATATTTCAAAAGGCATGTTAAAAGCTCATCTTAACGAGAACCAAGAATCAGCTACCCGTAAACTTGACTTTGTAAAAAAATCAGTTGCCTGGATCAATACTGTACTACCTAATCATCATTATAACAACTTACTTGATCTTGGTTGTGGCCCCGGTATTTATGCTGAATTATTCTATCAGTATGGTTATCAGGTTACTGGTATCGATCTATCAAAACGGTCAATCAGTTATGCTCAAGCTTCCGCCAAACAAAAAGGATTTGATATTATTTACCTTCGTAGTGACTATACCAAATCGAACTTTAGACAGCACTATGATTTAGTTACTTTAATTTATTGTGATTTTGGTGTCCTTCCTCCTGCTACTAGGAAAAAGCTCTTGCAAAAGATCTATAACACATTATCCCCCAAAGGCGCTTTATTATTTGATGTCTTTACTCCTTTACAATATGATGGAGCGGTAGAACATAAAAATTGGCAAATAAATGAAAATGGTTTTTGGCATAATGACTGGCACTTAGTTTTAAATGCTTTTTATCGTTATGATAATGTCCATACATTTTTAAATCAGTATACTGTCATTAATGAAGATAGAATAACTACTTATAATATCTGGGAACATACTTTCTCCCTGAAAGAATTAGAGAAAGACTTAAAAAATGCCGGCTTTACTAAGCTTGATTTTTATAAAGATGTCATTGGACAAAAATATGATAAAACAAGTAAAACTATTTGTGTAATTGCCCAAAAATAAGACTAAATAAAAATGACTCCTTAAAAAGTCATTTTTTATTAATAATTCTTATTCAGATAAAACATTGGTTTTGCTTTTTCATTAACTTCAAAACCAAGATGTTCATAAAAACCAACAGCAGTATTTACACCAATCAAACAAACTTTATGATAGTCCTTATAATGTTCCAGCATCATTTGCATCAGTTTTTTACCAATTCCATATTTTTGATATTGTGGATTGACTAAAACATAATGAACATAAGCAACCATGATACTATCGTCCATCGAAGCAACCAGACCAACACACTTATCATTATCCCAAGCGCTAAAAACACTTCCATAGTTTTTTATTGCCTGTACTAATTGAGCAGGATAGTTCGCTGACTCCCACTCTACCGATTTAAATAAATCAACTAATCTCTCTTGCGAAATCTCTTTAATATTCTTATAGGTTAATTCCATAAATTCCTCCATCTATGTTTAAAGCGGCATATGCCGCTTTAATTAATATTTTGAATCAATGTCGTAATAAACTAAATCATCAAATGTCTGGCGACGAATCACTTCACGATCCTTACCTTCATACGTAAATACCACTGCCGGTTTTGGCAATTGATTATAATTTGATGACATTGAATAATGATACGCTCCTGTTGAAAACATTGCCAGAATATCTCCGGGCTCTGGGTCTTGTAACATAATATCCTTAATTAAAATATCCCCAGATTCACAGTTCTTTCCAGCAACAGTAATTAGGTGATCCGTCGGCATTTCTGCTTTATTTGCAATAATAGCATCATATTTAGCAGCATATAAGCTAGAACGAATATTATCAGTCATCCCACCATCAACTGTAATATAATCACGAATATCTTTAATATATTTAGATGACCCGACGGTATATAATGTGATTCCAGCATTTCCTACACAATAACGACCAGGCTCAACTAGGACCATCGGACGTTTTAATCCCCGAGCATCAAATCCTTTAGTAATGATTTCCATGATCGTATCAACTACTGCTTCAAATTCTAATGGGTTATCAGCAGCTGTATAAGCAATTCCAAAACCACCACCTGCATTTAATTTATTAATTACAATTCCAAAAATATCATAAATTTCATAAGCAATTTCAACAAATTTATTCATTGCTAAAACATACGCTTGAATATCTTCAATTTGGCTGCCAACATGACAATGTATTCCATCAAAATTAATATTTGGAGCATCAATTACCTTTTTGATTGCTTTTAGATATGTATTATCATGGCTGCTAAAACCAAATTTTGTATCTTTGGCACCAACTCGAATATAGTCATGACCTCCTGCATAAACCCCCGGTGTGATTCTGACAATCCCATTTATTTTGACACCTAATCTCGAAGCAATTTCTTGGACTAAATCTATTTCATAAAAATTATCTATTACAAAATTTTCTACCCCGTTTTCTAACGCGTATTCTATTTCTGATGGTAATTTATTATTTCCATGGAAATAAATCTTTTTAGGATCAAATCCACTTTTTAAAGCAACTGAAATCTCACCCGCTGATACACAATCGATTCCAACACCATATTCTTTAGCAATTTTATAAATTGCAATACAAGAAAATGATTTTGATGCAAATAATGGTAGTGTATTTTCATACTTTTCAATCATTTTCGTTTTTAATTTATTAAATTGATGTCTAATATGTCCTTCAGACATAACATATAAAGGTGTTCCATATTTTTTTGCTAACTCTGTTGCTTTAACATCATCTATGTATAAGTTATTATTTTTAATTTGTGCAAATTCCGTTTGTAAGACCATATTTTCCCCCTATTAATATAATGATTTTAAAGTAAATAAACCATTATCTTTATCATTTAGTGCATAAGCAGCACTAATCGCACCTTGAACAAATACTTCTTTTGATAAAGCCGTATGCTTGATTTCAATAATTTCATCTACTCCCGCAAACATAATCGTGTGTTCCCCAAAAATTGTTCCCCCACGCAATGACTGGATCCCAATTTCTTCTTTCTTTCGTTTTTCATGACGACTGCTGCGATCATAACACGCTTCTACGCCATCAATTTCCTCAGCCATAACTTCATATAATAATTCAGCAGTTCCTGAAGGTGCATCAATTTTCTGATTATGATGTTTTTCAAGGATCTCAATATCATATCCTGCGTCATAAAATTCTTTTGCGAATTGTCGTAACATTTTTGTAACCATCTGCACCCCAAATGATGTGTTATATGATTGAAAGATAGCAATTTCTTTAGATGCTTCTTTAATTTGATCAAGCTGTTCTTGACTATAACCTGTCGTAGCAATTACTAATTTTGTTTGATTCGCTAATGCATACGTTAAAATATCATTTAAATTGTTCGGATGAGAAAAGTCGATGATGACATCGGCTTTTTCATCGCACTCTTTTAATGAACTATATGTTTTTTCAGGAACTTTTTCATCAAATTCATAACTTACAATTCCCATTAATTCCATATCATTTTGACTTCTTACTTTATGGGCAATCCTTTTCCCCATTAATCCATATCCATATACTAATACTTTCATCTTAAAACCCCAACTTTTCAAATGCATCCATCGCATCAAACAATAATTTTTTATTTTCTTCGGTTGTTTCAATCAAAGGCAATCTCAATGTCGGTTTACATACATTCATTCTTGCTAATGCAGCTTTAGGCATAATTGGATTAACATCAATGAACAAATAGCGACATACCGGCTCAAGAGCATAGGCCAATTCTTGAGCTTTAGGTAAATCACCTTTTAATGCTAATTGAGCCAACAATTCAGTTTGGCGTGGATAAATATTTGATAATACTGAAATAACTCCTTTTCCTCCGGCACAAATAAATGGCAAGATATTATCATCACATCCTGAATACATATCAAAATCCATACCTTGAGTTTTAGCTAAAACTTCCATTGCATATGCAATATTATCTGTTGCATCTTTCATAGCAACAATATTTTTATGTTTAGCTAATTCAACAACTGTTGCAACATTAATATTTATTCCCGTTCTTCCTGGAACATTATATAAAATCATTGGAATATCTACTGCATCAGCAACTGTCGTATAATGTTTGATCAAACCACGCTGACTTGTTTTATTGTAATATGGAGTTACAACTAAAATTGCATCAGCCCCTTTTTCTTTAGCATAATGTGCTTTCTTTAAAGCTGTTGCGGTGTCATTTGATCCTGCTCCAGCGATAACCTTTACACCAGTTCCCGCTGCCATCTCTAATGTAATATCTAATAATTTAAATTCATCATCAATATGAATCGTTGCAGTTTCACCAGTAGTTCCATTAACTAATAAAGCTTGAACACCGCCATCAAGCATTCTTTGAACCTGACGTCTAAATCCATCATAATCAATACTTCCATCTTCATGCATTGGTAATACTAGTGCTACTGCACTACCTTCAAAAATAGCCATAATTTCCTCCTATATATTTAAGCCAAAAGCTTCATCTAATTTTTTCATTGCTAATTCTTTGTGTTTCTTATCAACAATAAACGAGATTGTTCGTTTAGAGGTTGTTACTTGATAAAAATGAATGTTGTTATCCCCTAAAATAGTAAATACTTTAGCCGCTGCCCCAGGGGTCGTTTCTAGTAATTTTCCCCCAACTGCAATTTTAAAATATTTACGATTAGTCGCAATTTCTAATTGCTTAACCTCATCTTTTAATCTCATAATTGCATCATTAAGATTCTTTTGATATTTTTCATCAAGTGTAATCTCAATTTGCATCGCATCTTCAATCATTACTTGAGAAATCATATCTACATTTACCCCACACTCACTCAAGATTGTAAATATCTTGGCAATAATCATTGGGTGTTTAGGAACATTTCTAAGTTGTAATTGAATAATATTTTCTTCGTAGCTCACTGCATCAATAATATTTTCCATCATTGTTCTCCTTTACAAAAAAAGTTGCAATGAGTATCATTGCAACATAAACAGCGTATGAACAATGATAGCTCACCATTATCTATTGATAATGACAGTCTTATAGATCTTCACTATAAGCCCAGAGGATAAACGCATGCAATCATTTATCTCTTCGGCGAACGCTCCTCCCTTTTTACCTGGTTTGCATCTTATGGTAAAAACTTCTTAACAATTCGCGCCTCTATCTAATATCTGTTTACAATATATCACAATAGATATCATATTACAATACCAATTATACCGCTTTAACCAGTGTTTTTATATAAAAACATGCTCATTTTTGGCTTTATCAATAATTTATATGAAACAAAATCATAAAAATGTCAAAATTATACAAATAAAGAAAAATAACTATTCTTGATTATTTTTCCAGATAGATTGTTTTCACTAAAATATGAACATAAAAAAGCTATGAATTTATCTTCATAGCTTCTATTTTTAAATTATTTCTAAATCCGGCTGTCCGATTGTTTCATTATTATAAACAGCAAGGTCTAATTCATTTTCACTTCGGGCAACTAACATTGCAGCACTAGCGGCACCAACAACATTAGTTGCTGTTCTTGCCATATCTACAATACTTGAAATAGGTGCTAATAAAACAATAATTTCAATCGGTAAGCCTGCTGAAGCAAATAATGCAGTAGCAGTAATGGTTGCAGTACCAGGCACCCCAACAGTTCCAATTGATACTACTACAGCTAAAACAATTAAAAATATATACTGACCGATTGAATAATCAATCCCCAAAACATTTATTGCAAAGACTGCTAATAAAACTGGCCAAATTCCTGCACATCCCGGCATACCTAGATTAGCCCCTAAACTAGCTACAAATGAAGCAACATCTTCATTAACTCCTAGTTTCTTTGTAAGTTGTCTAACAGTGACAGGAATTGTCCCAATACTACTTTGAGAAGTGAATGCTACTACCCCAGCCGGCCAAATTCCTTTAAAGAAATTAAGCGGATTTAACTTTCCTACCACCTTTAATAAAACACTGGTTACCCCAAAAATTTGGATTATACTCAATAAATATGCTAATCCTAAGACGCTCAATAGCGGAATCAGATCACTTAGAGCACTCTTGCTTACTGCACGTGCAATCAATGCTAATACAGCATACGGTGTAAAGCTAATAACAAAGTTAACAACCTCTCCCATCACACGATTTCCGGCATCTATAAAATGCTTAAACGGTAAAACAGCTTTTTGCTGATTACGGGCAATCTTATTGTAGGCAATCGCAACAATTACAGCGAAAATTACAATAGGTACTACTTCGCCATTTACCCAACTGTTAGCCAAATTGCTTGGAAATAAATTAATGATCGTATCGATGAATGCCGGAACTTCCACCGCTTTATAATCACTTGCCAATTGATAATTTATGCCACTTCCAACTTTAGTTACTACTGCTAAGGTCAGTGTTATAGTACTAGCTAGTAGGGTGTTTAATAATAAAAATATTATCGCTTTGGCACTTATTTTCTTTAATTTGATCGATGTTCCTAAATTTGTAATACTTGAAATAATACTGAATAATAATAGCGGGATAACGATCGCTAAGATCAAATGCGAATAAATCGTTCCGATTGCTTCTAAATACAAATAATGTCCTTTAAAAATCAATCCTACGGCTACCCCAAAAACTAATCCTAAAATAGTTAAAAGCCCAAAATCATACTTCTTCACTTTACCTAGAAAATAGATAATTGCGAAGAAAACACCTGCAAGAAGCACGGCTCCTAATTCAAAAATATTTATATTCATTTAACTGTCCTCTTTCCTTAATAAATTTATTTAACAACATTATTAATTATGACAACAGCCATACATTCGTTCCCATTCAAAAATCTTTTTATTTTTTAATATCTTTACGGAAATCATCCTATCCCTCTTTTCCTACTGTATTAGTATGATATAAATTTATACTATTGCTGGACAAATGTCAAGAATAATGAAAAGTTCTTAGCAAAAGCTTAAGAACTTTATAAAATCATATCTTCTTTTTTAGTTGACATGGATTGCCATAAGCTAGTACGTTAGCAGGAACATCTTTAGTTACCACACTGCCTGCTCCAATAACGCTATTATCGCCAATCGTAACTCCTGGTAAAATAGTACAGTTTCCACCAATCCAAACATTATTCCCAATGGTAACTGCTTTCCCAAATTCAATTTCTTTTAAACGCTCTTGTGGATCGATTGAATGACAGGCAGTATATATTTGGGTATGTGGACCAATCAGAGTATTATCACCGATCTTAATTTCACAAACATCTAAAAACACACAGCCGTAATTAATCATAACATCTTTTCCCAAATAGATATTACAGCCATAATCACATTGAAATGGCGGATGAATCCAAAAATTACCGCTTGTATTAATAATTTTTTTCATTAAGCGGCTTCGCATATTATATACATGAAAACACCTTTTATTATACCTATGCAAACGCCGCGCTGTCTTATCATACATATAGATCAGTTTTAAATCTCGGGGATTATAAATTTCTCCCGCTCTCATCTTTTCAAACTCACTCATTTTATCACCTACTTGTTATCATCATAACATATAATCTATACCTCAATTACTAGTATATAAAATTGAAGTGAATCCCCTCGTCAGTATAATCCTCTACTTATCTTTAATAATACTTTTACTACACTGGTATGTGATGATAAAATAACCACCATAAATAATAACTAAAAAGATTCCAGTCGTTATAATAGCATCAAATACATTAGCCTGATTAAATGTTTGCAGCATTATATTGCAAACCTGGATACCAAAAATTGAATGAATCAATGCTAAGATAAGCGGGAAAGCAAAATAAACAGCTATTTGCTTAAATAAAGAACGATTAATCATTTTTTCATCAACACCAACGTTCCTTAAAATCTGATATTTTCCTTTATTATCAATGCTTTGTGACAACTCTTTGAGTGCCAAGATAGCAGCACAAGAAATCAAAAATACAATTCCTATATATAAACCAATAAAGATAACCATAGCTCCCATAGACACACTACTACTTGAAATTTGAATTCTTGTATTAATCAATAAGACATCAGAGCTATAACTGTGCATTTTTTCATCTACTTCGTTTCTTGTATCCTGATCATTTGCAGCATAATTACCCACTAAATAACTATCAGCAGGAATAAAATTACTAACCGCTTCATCTGGAACAATATACACTCCCATACACATATGACTAGACTGCATTGATAAAAAAACATTTTGACATTTATCAAATTTACTCTGATATATCTTTCCGTTTAACTCAATAGCTGGTTTTTCTTTAAGAAATTGATTTCGACTAAACATTAAATTTTCATAATTCCCCATTACAACATATTCGTCTTTTAAATCATAAGTTGGTAAATTATATATTTTAGCCAATTTATTATAATCACTAAGTTTAATAATATCTTCACAATTATTCAAATAACTTTCACTTACATCTTTAAAGGCACTGCCAAAAGTATCTCTATATGTCAATTGTGAAGTACGATAAGTCATAAATGTATAAATGTTTTTTAAATCATCTAATCCTATTTGCTTTTGAGACAAATATTTTGTAATTGATAAATTATCAACACTTACATCTTTTTGCATTTGAATATCAACTGGAGCTAACTCATTTATCTCTTCTGTTGCAGAATTATTTAACGCAAAAGCACTTGAAAAAATACAGATCGTTAAAAAAAGCATTAAACAAATTACCGTTGTTGAAAGTACTGTTGTATTAATCTTACTACTAATTTGTTTAACCGTAAAACTATTTAAATTTTTGAAATAATAATTTTTAGATGCCATAACAAATTTTAAAATCAAACCTGAAATAGACCAATAGATTAAAAACGTTGCGACAGCACCATAAATCATTTGGAAAAGCACTGAGCTGCTGTTCGTTAAATTACCAGCTCCTGCGGTAACGTTATAATAAGCATAACTTAATAATACAACAGCACCAATAAAGATCCCTATACAAAGATAGGTATTCTTTAATTTAACTTCTTCATTTTGTCTATTTGCTGTCAATAATTTAATTAATTGTTGGCGATTCACTTGAATCGTATTAAAAACCATAACCAGAAGATACATAATCCCAAAATAAATCATTGTTTTTATCCACGCACTTAAAGAGAAAACAAATGTAAATTTAGTCATGTCTGCTTCAAACATATTAGCTACAACAATCGACATTATTTGAGATAGAGCGACTCCTAAGACTAAACCAATTACTAATGAAATCAAACCAATTGTTATAGTTTCAACTAATAGTATTTTAGAAATCTGTTTTTTTGACATTCCTAATATCATATATATCCCAAACTCTTTTTTTCTTCGCTTCATTAAAAATTGATTTGCATAGACAATTAAAAACCCTAATATAAATGAAACAAATACACTTACGCCTGACAACACATTATTCATTAGTTTAATAATATCTTTAGTTGAACTATTTAGTTTCAGCATAACTGTTTGGCTTTCCAAAGAATTGAAGATATAAAAGATTGCCACTCCAAGGATTAATGTAAAAAAATAGATTGCATAATCTTTAAAACTTTTTCTAATATTCTTTAATGAAAGATTAAATAACATCACTTACATCGCCCCCAAGCAAAGAAACAACATCAATAATTTTATCAAAAAATTGTTTACGAGTAGCTTCACCTCGATTAAATTGATTAAAGACCTTTCCATCTTTGATAAAAATCACTTTAGAAGCATAGCTGGCACTAAAAGCATCATGAGTTACCATTAGAATCGTTGTTTGATAGTCTTGATTTAATCTTTGAAGTCGTTCTAATAACATTTTAGAACTTTTAGAATCTAACGCTCCAGTAGGCTCATCTGCTAAAACAAGTTTAGGATTTGTAACAATGGCCCGCGCACTAGCTACACGCTGTTTTTGTCCTCCAGACATTTCATAAGGATATTTATTTAAAATATCTTCAATATCTAATTTTCTTGCAACAACTTTTATTTGCTGTTCAATTGCTTTAGCTTTAAAATTTTGAATTTGTAAAGCCAAAGCAATATTTTCATAAGCTGTTAGCGTATCTAATAAATTAAAATCTTGAAAAATAAATCCTAGTTCTTCACGTCTAAACCTATTTAGATCGTTACCTTTAAGTTTTGTAATATCCTGACCTTCAATATAAATATGACCACTTGTAACTTTATCAATAGTTGAAATAACATTCAGTAGTGTAGTTTTCCCTGAACCACTAGCCCCCATGATAGCAATAAATTCACCTTTATCAACATTCATTGAAATATTGCTGATAGCTTTAGTAAGATTACTCTTATTTCCATAATATTTACTAATATTTTCAATCGTTAGAATATTTTCCATAATCTTTTCTCCTTTACAATTAAATTATAGAAAAAAGGCGGTCTTGGTAACATCGAAATAACTTACATCACCTTACAACCTTGTAATATTGCTCATCATTAAAAGAAATTGTTACTTTCGTATACTCACTATATTTAGATTCAATTATAATCTTATGACCTAATTTATCACATAATCGCTTAACAATATATAAGCCCATCCCCGTAGAACTAGAAACAAGACGCCCGTTTTCACCAGTAAATGATTTTTCAAATACTCTCGTTAGATCACTAGTCTTGATTCCCAGACCATTATCAATTATTTCTAAAGCAATATTATTCCTTCTAATCACATTAAAAGCTATTTTACACTTATCTGTACGCCGATATTTAATACTATTACTAACAATTTGATTAATAATAAATTCTAGCCACTTGCTATCGCTTAAAACAGAACAATTAACTTGACCGATTTCGATCTTAATATTTTGATACAATAAACTATCTTGGTTCTTCTTAATAACATTTCTAATAATTGTTCCTAATTCACATTGTTTAATCAAATAATCTTTCTCACTACTATCTTGTCGGGCATAATATAAAACTTGTTCTACATAATTTTCAATTCGACTAACTTGATCCTTTAGTTTTCTTTCATTATGTTCATGATTATGAATCATCAACTTTACACTAGAAATTGGTAATTTAACTTCATGAATCCATAATTCAATATATTCTTTAAAATTCTTAAGATTATCTTGATAAGTCTCAATCTCCTCATACATTGACTTATCAATCTCATACAATGCATCATATAAAATCTTTCCTTCTAGAAAATCAGGCTGAGCAATCAATTCTGTAATTAAACATTTTTTATCTAATTGATTTAATTTAATGCGAAAATTATTATAGAAAGCATGTTTTTGATAATAATCATATCCAATAAGCAAACCACTAAATAAAAGCATAACTAAAACAATAGCATAAATTAATGCATTTGAAACTTTAAACATCAATAAGAAGAATAGCACGCTCACAATCATAATTATTAATAAAACTAGATAGGCCAGTCTATCTAGTAAGTATTCTTTTATTCTCATATTAACATATACCCCTGATCTCTCCTTGTTTCAATCACATCAAAAAGGCCAATCTTTTCAAGTCTTTTTCTTAGTCTAGTCATATTAACTGTCAAAGTATTATCATCAATAAATTTATCCGTACCCCATAGATAATTCATAATATCATCACGAGTTACGATTTTCCCTTGATTCATAAGAAGATAATAAAAAATTCCCATCTCATTTTTAGATAACAATAATTCCTGATCATCTTTTTCTAACGTACTTTTCATCAAATTAACCCTAATATTTTGATAAGTCAGTTTTGGTTCAGCTTTATGGAGTCGCTTAAAAACAGCTTCAATATGCAGTAATAAAATCGTTGGATTATATGGTTTAGTAATATAATCATCAGCACCATAGCTTAATGCAAGAATTTCATCGATCTCACTATCTTTACTTGTAACCATAATAACTGGAATAGTTGATTTTTCTCTTAATTTTTTTAATAGCTGCTGTCCATTCAAAAATGGAATCTTAATATCTAATAGAATCAAATCTGGATCTATTACTAAAATCTCTTCTAACGCATTTTTAAAATCTTTTAGAATGATTCCTTGGTAACCATTATTATCTAATAAAACTTTTAATTCTTCTCGTAATTCTAAATCATCTTCAATAATTAATATTTTCATAACGATCTCCTCTTTTTTATTATACACAATTATTTTTTATTACATAGTTATCTTACAAAGATGTAAGTTATTATTATCTCATTTTTTAGTTAGAAAGATTCGCTACGATAATTTTAAAACAAAAAAAGACATAGGATAAATCCTATGTCTCAATCATATAATTACTAAATATCGTTATTAGTGTAGAGTTTCTATTTAACAGTTTTAATTTATAAATAAGTAAGTTATTTAATGATTATATCATATTTAATTGTATAAATATCAATCAAATTATGATATTAGGTATCAAATTATGATACTTACCATCAGTTTTTGTAATCGCTTTCATAAAGCCGCTGTGATAAAATATTTATAATGAAGGAGGGAAAAAAGAAATGTTTAAGAAAAAATTTTTTATTGGTTCCCTAAGCCTGATGTTCGCATTAAGTGGTATTGGTGCGGTACAGGCCGAAGGAGACCAAGGATCCAAATCAACAGCATCTAAAGTAGTAGAACTTGATCCAAATGGAAATGCATTTTTAACAGATCTTACTGATGATGGATATGCTGAATTAGGAAGGTACAAAGTAGAGAAAATCAAGGATAATATTTATCACTGGGATGAGGGAACAAAAAAACTTCCTGGTGGTGCAACAGATGAGAGCGGCGTAACAAATAACCCATCATCTATGTATTTTGTACTAGAAGAAGACGGTGTATTATTAGTTGATTTAGGAAATGGCTCTGAAAACGATGAAGATATTCAAAATGCAAAAACAATCGTAAATTCAATGACAGGAAATAAGCCGTTATCAATTATTATTACTCATAGTCATGGTGATCATACTGGCTTTGGACGATCAGAAGCAGTATTCGCAGACGTTGACGTTGAAAAAGTATATATCAGTGAACCTGATTATGCTGCTGCCGCGGAAGCAATCACTCAATTTGATAGTAAAATCACAAAAGTTAATCATGGTGATACTGTTAACATTTATGGTGCCCCATATGTATTCAATGTTGTCAGTGCTCATACCGAAGGCTCTCTTATGATTACAGATACCACTCATGGAGCATTATTTACTGGTGATACATTTGGCAGTGGATTTATTTGGGCACTTTTTGAAACAAATGGTGGAAACCCAATTGCTGCTTTAAACGAAGGATGTGCTTTAGCTAGAACTATTTTAAATGAAAATCCTTCTCTATCTATTTTAGCTGGTCATCGCTGGCAACAATTTTGGGAAGACAATGCCCAAAGACCTAACGAAATGTCAATTCAATATTTCAACGATATGGCACAAGTTATTAGCGGTCTATTAGATGGTACAACTATTTCACAACCTTATCCAGAAGTTGCCTGGGCGCCTGATGCAATTGAGCTTTCAAGCAATGGTGCAAAGGCTAAAATAGATACATTACCAAAGTATGTTGAAGCTTACAAGGCCTCAGTTAATGAAATGAGCGAAGCCTATGTTTACAGTGGTAGCGATAAATTAAGTATTGAATCAGTCAATGCTGCCGCTGCTGCAACTTTCGTTGTTTATCCTGATGGAAATTTAACAGATGAAGAAGCACAAAAATATATTAATGAATCAGGAATAAAAGATATTGTTGATCGGGCAGCAAGCAAAGTTTATGTTGCTAGACCTGCTAATGGCATTTCTTTTACTGATGATGATGTTATAGGTTTTGAAACGATCGTAGGTAAAATTGGTGTTTCAAATAACTTTAAATTAATTGGGATTGGTGATGGAGCAACTTTCATTAATCAAAACTTAACATCTTATATGAACTTTGTATCTGGACTTGCTTTAATTAATCCAGCTCAAGGGCAAGAAGTTAAAGTATCTGTTCCTACTTACTTAGTAACTGATGATCAAGCTGTTATCAATAGTTATGTAAAAGCAAATAATGCTGGTAAGGTAAAAGATGGATATTATGAAAACCCAGAAAGTCATTATGAAATCGTTGTTGTTAATAGCGATACAAAAACAAGTGCTGCTGATGCAACAAAAGATGCATGGAATACTGTTTTAGAAAAATTTGGAAGAATTGGTAACTATAGTGAAGTCTATAAACAAACAGCAACTTGGTACTCTAGACCATTACTTTCTGGTGATAAAGAAGCTGATCAAGCAAGAAAATACCAATATTTTGATTCTGTTGATGCAATCGATAATATTGAGCGTCATGTAGTTACTCAAGATTTAGATAAAGATGGTACTGATTCATTATGGTATGAATATATTCCTGAACAATCTAAAGATGCTCAACCAGGAAGTGTCCCAGTAGTTATTCTATTCCACGGTAATACAAATGATCCTAGAACTCAATATGATACTTCAGGATGGGCACAAATAGCAAGTGAAGAAGGTGTAATCTTAATTTGTCCTGAGTGGCAAGGTCATACATATCAAGGATATACATACGATCCAATGACTGATGATTCTAATGAAACTCCTGATTCAGATGTTATTACAATGTTAAAGATCATTGAAGAGAAATATCCACAGATCGATCAATCAAGAATTTATATTTCTGGATTATCTGCCGGAAGTAGAAATACAACAAATGCCGGTCTATCAGATGCTAAATACTTTGCTGCTGGAGCTGGTCATTCCGGGCCATTCGGTGCAAGTGACTTAAATAAAGAAGCTGTTGCTGCTAATAAAGATAAATATGATATGCCAATTATTTTCTTCACTGGTGATGGTGATGAATATTGTAAAGATGCATTTGATACAACAGAATTAAATGCAGGATTACAAGTAGCTCAACTTTATCAAGAATTAAATGATATGGAAGTTACTCAAGTTGAAGACATCAAAGATGAAGATGCATATCTATATGGTGTTCCTTGGACAAAACGCTATACAATTGAGCCAACCGCTGAAAATATTGCTAAAATCGATGTTGGTGCAATTGAAAATGCCAAAGGTGTAGAAATCAGCATGGCTCGTATTTATGGTTGGGGACATTGGAACTATACTCCAGATGCTAAATTAATGTGGGAATTTATGAGTAAATATGCTCGTGATTTAGAAACTGGTGAAACAATTCGTTTGGATCTACAAGAGCCAGATACTCCTACTGATAATCCTAGTGATACTCCTAACGATACTGAAAAACCAGCAACTCAACCATCAACATCTACAAGTGTTAAAACTGGTGATTCAACAATGATTGCACCATTTGTTATTGTTGCAAGTTTATCATTATTTGCATTAGTAACTGTTATTAAAAAAAGCAAAGCAATAAGATAATCACATACAGTTTTAAATAATTATAGAAATATAAAAAGCAAAGGTTTATTAAAAACCTTTGTTTTTTTATCCCTAATTGACTACAAAAACATATTAAACAGACAGCTATCTTCTTTAATAATAAAAAGCAACTGCACTAATTACAGCAATTGCTTATAATTTACTTACCTTTATTCATTACTTTATTAAATAATTTTTCAGTTTCTTCAAATTGTTTTAAGATTGCATCATTACTTGGTTTCTTTACTTTTACTGCATTTTTTTCATCAACTAAAATTTGTAAATTCTTATCAATATTTTTTAATAACACAATCATCTCATCTAACTTTTCTTCCATCTCTATCCTCCTATATCTCCCCATCGATTTCCTAAATATTTTTTACCATCAATTCGATAAAGAAAATCTGTTGTTTGTGAAGTATCTGTCGCAATCACTGGCTCTAGCATGGTTAATCCAACATTGACACTACAATCATCACCAACTCGGGCTGCCAAATAATAATTACCAACTTTTCTAATTCGATAGTAATAAGTATTTTTAACTTTACCAATATCTTCAACATCTTGGCGATCATTTGTTGCAACACCAAATTCCTCAAGACTGCCAGACATTATAGTAATCCCTAGAATTTGTGTATCTATTTTCTTATCAGTATTATTTATAATTGTGAATTGTTTTGCCACCTCTAAAACAATTTCATTATAATCACTACTGTCAGCTTTTATTTTAACAAAATCTTCATTTGATTCAAAGGCTGTAATATTAATACTATCCATCTTTTTTATCAACTTTTCACCATTACTTACTTTAATCTCATCACTAACTACATTGTCTGTTTCAGTTTGTGCATCTATTTTATTTTCAGACTTATTATTTGGTTGTGGTCTTACCTTTTCATCATCTGAATCTTTTAAAATATACAAGTTTTGTTTACCATCATTAAGATTAGAAATAACCAATTCCCAAGAACGACGATATTCGTCATCATCATAACCTTTAAAATAATTAAAAATTAAACACTTTTTCACTTCATTATCTTTATATATTTCGAGAATATAACCATTAACCAGCTTTAGTTTATCATAATCATAAACCGCTCCATTGTAATCTATAATAGCTAGTTTACCATCATTAAAAGTTATACGCAAAGCTCCGTGAGTAAAAGTTTTCCCATTATAATAAGCAAAGATCTGCTCTTTTGAATTATTATTTTTTACATCTCGATGGACAATATACTGTCCTGATATATTCGTTCCTTGATACACAATTACTTTTTCATAATTGGTTAAATCTGCAACTTTATAACTATCTAAATTATTAATCGTTTTATCTAAAATTCCATATTCTGCGATAATATCTTTATAAATATTTAACTCACGTTCTTTCATGATACAAGCAAACTTCCCATAATAATCATGGTATGTTTTTATTTTAACAGACTGTCCCCATACAATAAATCCTGCAATAATTACAATTATAATGATCACTGTTGCTTTTTTATTTTTTAACCGGTTATATACAAATAGTGCTAGCAAAATACTTATTAATTTCAAAACTCGAACAACTATGCCAAGACTATTAATAATCTCATAGTTATAGTTTAAGCAAGAAATTATTCCAAAAATTAAAACAAATAAATTATAAAAGAAATATATCCCTAAACCATAAATAATTAAAAGTGAAACTCTTTCAAAATTAATAAGACGACCATTATATTCAATCATTGTAACGCCTTGTTCTTGAAGTTTATCGAGCAAAACTTCATGGTATTTTGTTACAATATTAGCAAAACCATAATTCATTTCAATTCTATTATTATCATAAATAACTTTTTTTATCTCGCGATACTCCAAGGTTCCCAAATGATCAACTAACCCTTGTTCACCAATTTCAACATTGCGACAAATTTGTCCTTTTTTATTAAGAATAATAATTACAATAAAAACCACGATCGCAACAATCAAACATGTCATATAATTAAAAATATGTTTAAACCAAATCAATGCAAAAGCTGCTCCAAACAGCATCATAATAATGAAAAATAGACTAATTATGATTTTAGCAATATTCTTTTTCACATATTTTACTTCCATACTTAATTACCTCAAATTAAATATGGCAAAAATACTGTTGCCAATCCTAAGAAAAAGAAAAATCCCAATACATCAGTTACAGTTGTGACGAAAACTCCGCTTGCTAGAGCTGGATCAATATGAAATTTTTCCAAAATAACCGGAATAAAATAACCCGCAATATTTGCTAAAATCATATTTAAAAACATGGCTAATCCCGTTACTAAACCAAAAACTGGATTTCCTTCAAATAACATTGAGCCTAACGCAACTATAATTCCTATTATCACACCACTGCAAAAACCAACAGCTACTTCTTTTAACATGATCCAGGTTGCATTCTCTTTACTCATTTCACCTAATGAAAGCCCTCGTACAACGATTGTTAAAGACTGAGTTCCTGCATTACCGCCCATTCCTGTAACTATTGGCATAACAGTTGCAAGTGTAACTACTTGAGCAATCGTTCCTTCAAAAAAGCTAACCACGGAAGCCGCCATTACTGCCGTAAATAAATTAACAATCAACCAGGGAATCCGACTCTTGACCGATTCTCCAACAGATGAATCTAGTCTTTCTTCAGAATTTACTCCCCCTAATAAATTAATATCTTCTGTACTTTCTTCTTGAATAATATCAATAATATCGTCAAACTCGATAACTCCTAATAAATGGTCCATTTCATCAACTACCGGCATCATGATAAATCCATATTTTTGAAATTTTTTTGCTACTTCTTCCTGATCTTCATTATATAATACAGTTTTTACATTTGTATTAGTAATATCCAGCATAGCTGTATCAAACGAGCTAGTAACAATATCTCGTAAAGATACAACACCCTTTAAAATATTTTGTGGATCAACTACATAAAGATAATAAGTTGTATCTTCTTCGGTATTTTCTTGAAGAAATTTTAAAGTTTTTTCAACGGTATTGCGCGCACGAATACTAATATATTCCGTCGTCATGATCCCACCGGCCGTATCAGGCTCAAACGTTAACAGTCGCTCAACATCTTCTTTATCTTCTTTGTCCATCTTATCTAAGATAGCCTGTTTTTCATCTTCTTCAAGTTCACCGATCAAATCAGTGATTTCATCATTAGACATTTCATCTAAGATTTCTTTTTGTTTAGCATCTGAAAATAATTTCAGTAAATCATACTGGTCATCTTCATCATCTTCCTCTTCAATAATGCTGGCAACAACATCATTAGGAAGATTGTCCATTAATGCTTTAATACTATCCTCGTCTTCATGAAGAATATCTAAAATATCAGCCGGATGAATATTAGTTATTACTTTTTTTATTGTTTCTGGCGTTCCATTTAAAAGAATATCCTTCAGCTCATCGCTGGTAATTGTATCGATCATAAGTTTCCTCCTTTATTGGGGATTAGATACCTGATCTTAGTGGTAAATGATCCTCTAGACTATCGCAACACTGGGGTACAGGCTCGACTTTCATTTTTTACCACCTTCTTTCTCCAAGTCATTTTAACACAATTATGCGATTATAGGGGACTTTTTGAATAAAATTAAATAGTAATTTAAGATTCTGAAATTCTTTTTCTTTTTGCTGAACTAAAAAGAAAAAGAGCCGATTGTAGTGACCGCCTAAAGTTACCCTAACTTTTTAGGACACTACAAATATCATTGCTCTTAAATAAAAATGACAGATTATTTAGTTAATTGTATTTTAAAAGGTGCAATAGGTAAATTATTTTCTCCAAAAATGCTTATCTTACAATAATTTTGATATCCATAACTAATTGTTCTAACTTGGGCAGGTCGCTCAACCAGCAGTTTATTTTCTTTAATTATCCCAACTGTCTCAACTTGATGATCTGGTAATTCTAAAATAAAATTATTAATACCTCTACTGTGTAATTTTTGATCAAACTCAATTATAATTTTAGAATTATTTTCAATATTTATTATCTTCGGAGAATGCCCATTAAATTGATTATCATAAAAAAGTTCTTTGATTCGCCAAAAAATACGATGACCGACTGTTTTTTTATTTTGGGGATGGATATTAAATTCTTCCCCGCAATTCATTGTTACAACTAAATAGCAAGCAGGTACTTCTCTACAAACCTGCTGCTGGGCATCTCTTAAAATAGGCCAGTTATCATTCTTATCATCATCATATTCAGGTAATTGCACAATAATAAAGGGAATTTGAGCTTTCATATCTTCACGCCAATTTTCAATCACCAGTTGTAGCAATTGATGATATAAATAAGCATTTTTAGTATCCTCTTCCCCTTGATACCAAATAACTGCCTTACCACTATATTGACAGATTTTTTTAAACATCGTGTAATATAGTCCTGCTGGACGACAAAAATCTTTTTTCCCCCGCGGTCCCGGCCATGGTGTATGTCCAACATCTTTTTTTAACTGGCTCATATTACGTTCTGGATAAGTTTGCTGATATAATGCCACTTTTTGCTGGTACTGCTTAACACGCTCTTTATATTTAGCTATTTCTAAATCTTCTTGTGCTTCTGTTTGATTCATGATTGCTTGATAATATTCATCATAGTATACTTTTTTGATTTCTTGATTTTTTTGAAGATATGTTTCATTTATCCAGCAAGAACCTGATGTACCACCTTTATTAACTGCAATTAATCCGATTGGGATGTCTATATCATGACGCAAATAATAAGCAAGATAATAACCGATTGCTGAAAAATCATTAATCGTTTGATTATCACATATTTGCCAGCCTTGATTTCTAACGGGCGGTATTTTGATATTTTCATCCTCATATTCAATTTGTGGAACTTCATAATACCTTAAATATCGATCATAGCATACTTCCTGATCAACTTTTACTGAATCACAATCTTTAAATTTAAATTCAATATTAGATTGACCTGCTAAAAAATAAACATCTCCAATTAAAATATTTGATAACGTAATAGTTTCTAATCCAGTTGAAACTATTAATGTTTCATCCGTACTTATTTCTAGCGCCGGCAGCGTAATCAACCAATTATTATTTATTATTGTTGTTGTTGCGGTTTGTCCTTGAATAGTAATAGTTACTTGTTGATTTGTTTCACCGGTTCCAAAAATATTTATTTCTTTGCCATGTTGCAAAACCATTCTCGATGTAAAGATTTCAGCTAATCTTAGTTTCATTTTTTCTGCCTCTTAATAAACTTACTCTTTTTGTCTCCACCGCTTCTAATTTCTCGGTTTCAGTCATTTTATCTAATTCCATTTTATCAGCTATTTTAACAAATGGGTAATATATTGCCATTGATATAACTAGATTTATTAGTTGCACTAACCCGCCTGCAATTGTTCCAGTAAACAAAATTCCCGAAATAATCGGTGGTACTGTCCAAGGAACATTATTACATACTACTGGGATAAAACCAATCTTAGTAAAAAATACCGCAATATAGAAACACAATGGTTGCACAATAATAAAGGGAATAAAATAGATTGGATTTAAAATGATTGGTAATCCAAATGTAATCGGTTCACTAATATTAAAAATTGCTGGAGCTAAAGCCACTTTGGTAATCTTTTTATTTTGTTTTAGTTTTGAGAAAAATAATATCGATAATACTGGTGCTAAAGCAAATGTTCCCGCTGCAATAGTTGAATAATTCATAAACATCGTTGTATATAAATGTTTAGCAACACCTAAAACATTTTCGTTTCCAGCAATATCCCAGGTCATTCCAAAAATTGCTCCCCAAATAGCAGTTGGATGAATTCCCAGCCACTGGAATAATGGCCATGTAATTTGGGAAACTAGAGCAAACGCTGCGGTTTTAGATATTGCTAAAGCTGGTGCTTGAAGCGTTGTTAAAATAAACTCCGGTAATGATTCACCAGCAAAAGTATTACTAATAACGGTTGCAATAATAAAGACAAATAATGTCAACATCCCCGGCACTAAAGATTCAAAACTCTGAGCTACAGCTGGAGGTACCGAATCCGGCATCTTTATTGAAATATTTAACTTAGATAATTTATTAAATATAAATGTAGCACTACCTGCAACAATCAGTCCAAAAAAGATTCCTTGTTGACCTAAAAAATTCGAATTAATAATTCCATTAATATCGACCTCAATTCCCTTAGCACTTGTATAATTAAAATCCCAAGGCAAACAAATAAAAAATGCTGCTAAAGCATACATCACTGAAACCATATGCTCACGATTATCACTAAAATATTTTCTTGAGACATTATATGAAAAAATCACCACAATCAACAGAGCGTTGATCGACATAGCCCCTTTACTAAAAAAATTAAAAATATTTTGTCCTTGTACTAGCATTTGAGCAAATCCTGACGCTAAGAACTCTTTCTCACTTCCAAAGATCATCTCCCCTAGACCAAGTCCAGATGAACCAAAAATAATCCCATTGGGATCAATAAATACAGAACTGATCATAATTGCAAATCCAGCAATTAATGTCAGTGAAGCAACCAATACAAAAGAATCCCTCAATACATTTAAAAAGCGATTTCCTGATACTTTACAGATCAGTGCAGTAAATTTATCTTTCATTTTTCTCTCCTTTTTTGTTTTAGACATCTCCGGATAATGTCCAAAAGCCCTCTTGTGTAAAAGCGTTTACATTGCAATTATATCACTGTTGAGAAATTTATCAATATTATTTTTTGTTATGAGAATTTTCTCTATTGTAATTAATTTGGTTTATCGATATAATTATAAATAAGAAAAAGAGGTATTAATATGGACTTTAAAAAAACAGTTGCCATTCATTATACTGAGTTTACACCTAGTGAACGTAAAATTTGTGCTCGTATCTTAGAAGATCCTCAAATCGTTAATAACTCCATTGTTGTTTTAGGCGACCTTTGTGAAACTTCTAAGTCTGCAATCCTACGTTTCTATCAAAAGCTTGGATACCGTGGATACTCAGAATTCAAATATTCTGTTGAAGAAAGTTTTAAAAATAACGATGAAAAAAAACTCAGCAACGAATCATTACTGAGTCAGATTTCTCAAGAATACAGTAATACGATTTTAGAACTTGGTGCTCTAGATTATGATCATCAACTAAAAGAACTAGCATCATTGATTGACAAATATCCACATGTCTTATCAATTGGGATCAACAATACCTATTTTGCTGCTAGTCAGTTAGAATATTCTTTATACTCTCATAATCGCTTTATTCAAAGTGTACGCGAGGATATTCAGCTTACCTATCTAATTAACTCTATTAATCAAGATTATCTTTGTATTATCTATAGTGTTTCTGGTTCTACTTATACTTATGAAAACTTTATTAAAGAAGCTTCTGCTAAAGGTGCAAAAATAGTTTTAATCACGATTGATGGTAATTCTGAATTATTACCTCTAGTTGATTTAGCATTTGTTTTACCTTCGATTTCCTTACCAATTAGCAGTATCGATTCTATTATTCAAATTGATAATCGTATTATGTTATATTATTTTTCTGAAATTATCTCCTATTACTATGGATTAAATACGCAAAATTAAAAATGCTATGATAACATAGCATTTTTAATTTATATCAACTTATTCGTAATTTCTTCTTCACTTTGAGGACGCCCAAACAAGAATCCTTGAATATAATCTAATTCCATCGGTTCAACAACATTAAATTCCTCTTCTGTTTCAATTCCTTCCAACAATACCTCAATATCAACATCGTGGCAAATTTGAGCAATAAAACGAATAAAAGTTTTATCAAATTTACTAATCTTAATATCACGTACAAACGTTTGGTCAATCTTGACAATATCAGCAGGAACAGTCTTTAAAATTTCCAATGAGGCATACCCCGTTCCAAAATCATCCATTGCAATTTTAAATCCCAATTCGCGAAGCTGCTCAAAAATTGTTCTTAGTAAATCCATGTTCCTAACCATATAGCTCTCTGTTAATTCTAAGACAATATTTTTAGGTGCCAGCTTTTCTTTTTTCAGAACCTTTTTTACATCTTCCACAAAATCACTATTTAACATCTGAAGCGCAGATACATTAATACTAACAGAAAATTCAGGATCATATACGACCCACTTCGAACAAGCCTGAATTGCTTTCTTTATAACCCATAGACCAACTGGGATAATTAGCCCGCTCTCTTCAAGAATGGGAATAAATTCAACTGGTGATACTTTTCCTAATTCTTGACACTGCCATCTTAACAGTGCCTCAACTCCTTTGATTTGTTTACTACTCACCTCAACTTGGGGCTGATAATTTAACTCGAAGCCACGATAATCATCACTTACACTTTCACGAATATATTTTAAAATTTCTAATGAACGCATCTTATGCTCAAGGATGTAGTTTGAAAAGAAAGTTAATTTATTTTTTCCATTATCCTTGGCATATTGTAATGAATAATCAGCATATTTATTTAGTTCATTATATGTTAACCCATCTTTAGGATAAATTGCACATCCAGCTGAAATTTGAATCGGACATTTATAACGTTTTAATAGTTGTTCATGCAATAATTGTTTCTGTATCTCATTATATAATTTAGTAATTTCCAATTCGGTACTATTTTCAATCAACAGCCCCATTTGATCGCTATCCAATTTATAAATACTAGTATTACCTGGCAAAACTGCCTGAGTCAATTGGGCTACTGTTTTAATAATAAAATCCCCAAATGAACGGTCATATATTTCGTTAATATTTTTAAAGTCATCAATATCAATAACCATAATTCCAAGATTATCGATTGCTTTATCTTTAGTCTTAAGCTCAAAAGCTTTCGCAAATTCTTGACGATTATATAAATGAGTTAGGGGATCAATTTTATTTTGACGGTCTAACTGTGTCATTATTCCAGCAAATAAATTAGGCTCACCAAATTCATCGCGCATTAACTGTCCACGACATTTTAACCAAATATACTCACCATCACTATTCATCGCTCGAAATTCAACAGAATGATAATCCATCTTATTTTCGCCAATTGCCATATTTGATTTATAAAAACGTTCCCAATCTTGGGGATGTACGATTGCCTTCCAAAATGGTAAAGGATGGTCAATAATTTCTCCTGGTAAATTAAAAACTTTTACTTGGGCTGGTGAATATCTAAAAATACCTGTCTTCATATTACATATGTAAATAAAATCATCGGTACTTTTGATCAAAGCTTCATAAAGTTGTGTTGGATCATATTGAAAACAAGCTACATTAGTAGATCCTACTGAAACATCTTCCAATTCTGCTAACTGAGTTCGACGATATCGCAACTTTTCCTGATACATTTGTTCATCTGCTCTAGTTATCACATCATTAACAGTCAATTTATTAGTTGGTAAAACTGTATACATTCCAAAAGCATATGAAAATCCGTAAGGCTTATTGTATAAAGCTTGCAGCTTTTGTATATTTTTTTGATTCTCAATTAAAAATTTAGCACTATCCTTAGTATTTTTATGCCCAAAAACTAGAACAAATTCATCTCCACCTAATCTAAAGATAAGATCTTCCTTATCAAGATCCTGCTTTACTGCATAAGCAATTTGTTTTAATAAAAAATCTCCTTCTTGATGACCAAAAGAATCATTTACTCTTTTTAAATTATTTATATCTAATAAAGCAATTGTAAAGCTTTCTTTAGCTTTTTTCTTTTTCACCATAAACTCGAGCAGTTTTTCTTTTCCAGCACGACGATTTAATAATCCACATAAGTCATCAATACTAGCCTGGTGACTTAGGATTTCAGAATCAGTAATATCGATTGACTGTTGCATGTGAACAATTTTACCATTTTCCCATTTAATTAAACTATCATAGTTTTCAAAAATACGATTAGTAAGATCACTATTTTCACGCCAGCTAATCGACTGATATAAATTATTAATTTGTTTTAATTTGATAAGTGGACAAAATGGACATGGTCCGCTTTGATTATTTTGAAGTGTTTTCCAACATATTTTACCTTCTGGATCTTTCAAATTATAAGTTTCTTTCATCTTATTATTCATAAAAATGATTTCATTTGTTTGAATATCTGTAAGATATAAATTAATTTGCATATTATCTACCAGCTGCTTAAAATCATCAAAACCCATTGTTAACACTCCTTTACTCCAAATTTCAACTATCTTTATTATACCATACTAACAATTACTAAAGGTAAAAACTATTTTTAAATTATAAAAAACATTAGTTATCATTAAATATAAAACTTTATCCCCAAAAACTTTGAAGATATTTGCTTTGGACTTAGATAAGAAAATGACGAGTATCACAAATAATGCTATACTTTAAGTACTATTAATAATTTAGAAAGGATAATTTTTATGAAAGAAGATCTAATAATTGAATGGTTTCAATCATGGTTTGATTCCCATTGGAATAATTTTGAAGTGATTTTTGAATCCGATGCTTATTATAGTGAATCTTGGGGTCCTGAATACAAAGGAATCATTGAAATAAAAAAATGGTTCAATGACTGGCACGAACACTTTAAATTAGATAAGTGGGAAATTAAACAATTTATTCACACTAATAAACATTCTATTGTTGAATGGCACTTTAGTTGTATTGACTTAGATGGCGTTCATGAATTTGATGGTATATCTTTGATTGAATGGAGTCCTAATAGTCTTATAAAATCATTAAAAGAATTTGGATCATCACTTCCTAAATATGATCCCTTTGAGCAACTATAATTAACACAGGGAGAGATAATAATGTTTTATAAAATATATCATGATACGATTCCACCGTATCTTTTAGAAATCATGAACACAAATATCTTTACTCGCCTCAAAGATATTGGAATGAATTGTGGAATGGAATATACACAGTTTCAAACATTTAAAAATAGTTTTGGAGTTTCAAGATATGATCATAGTATTGGCGTTTCTTTAATAACTTATCATTTTACTCATGATAAGCATGCTACTGTTGCAGCTCTATTACATGATATAGCCACCCCTGTATTCGCTCATGTTATTGACTTCTTGAATAATGATTATGAAAAACAAGAGTCTACTGAAGCTGAAACAAAAAAGATGATTTTTAATAGTCGTGAATTACAAAAAATTTTTCTTAAATACGAGATAGATATTAATCTAATCTATGATTATCATAAATATCCAATTGCCGATAATGAAAGTCCTAAATTATCAGCTGATCGATTAGAATATACTCTTGCAAACGCATATTATTATAATTTTTTATCAGTCGAACAAATTAAGTCAATTTATTACGATTTAATAATTAATGATAAAAAAGATGAAATTATCTTTAAAAGTAAAGATAAAGCAATAATGTTGACAAAAGTAATGTTTCAATGCAGTCGTGTTTACACCTCTGATGAAAATCGATATTGTATGGAATATTTAGCTAATCTATTAAAAACTGCGTTGACAAAAAAGCTTATCACACAAGATGATTTATATACTAATGAAAGTTCTGTCATTAAAAACATCTGCAAAGACAAAGAATTAAGCGATAAATGGGAAGCTTTTTGTCATTTTCATCAAGTTGATATTAGTCATAATAAAAAAGCAGGTTATTATAAAATAAATGCTAAACATCGCTACTTTAATCCTATGATTGGAAATCAGCGAATCATCAACCAGTCTCCCAAATTTAAAAGTGAACTAAACAGTTTTTTAGGAGATCATTTTGATCGTTATGTTAAAGTTACTTAAAATAAGTTATTCTCAAAAAAAACAACTGCTAAATAAAGCAGTTGTTTTTTATTCAATTGGGCGTTGATAAAAACCGCCAAAGAAATTTTCCGTAGGAATAACATTAATTATCGCCTTTTCATCAGATTCATGCATTAATTGAACAATATCTTGAACCTCATAAGCAGATACAACCGTATGAAGTAAACTCATTGGATTTTTACTATAACCACCATAACCATTAACAACTGAAACACCATGACGATAATCTTTAACATATCTTTCAATTATCTGTTCCGGGTGGGTTGTTGTAATCTGTAATGTTACCCGCTTATACCTTTGGTAAAATGATGAGATTGTTTTGGTTGAAATAAACTGGAAGACAATTGAATAGCCTGCATATATCCAGCCAAACATATAACCAAAGATACAAAGAATCAAGGCATTGAAAATAAAAACATACTCCCAGATGGATTTACCCATTTTATTAGAAACATATAAAGCAATAAAATCGGTACCAGCTGATGAAGTATTCCCTCTTAATGCAATTACTGTCGACATCCCATAAACAAATCCACCAAAAAAAACATTTAAAATAACATCATTAAATAACGGTGGGAATGTACAAATCCTTAATAAAAAGCTTGTTAAAAAAACTTGGCACAAAGAAGAAATAACAAATTTCTTTCCAATACTTTTAAAACATAAGATTGCTACTGGTACATTTAAAACAATCAGTCCTAAAGAAGTAGAAAAATTAAAGCCATATAATGAAGTAATTCGATCAATTAAAATTGCTACACCAGTAAAACCACTAGATAACAGATTAGCTGGTTCTACAAAAACTTTGATAGCGTATGTTTGCAAAAAAGAAGATGCAATTACTGCTACAATCGTTATTAGATATCGAAACCAGAGTTTGTTTTTCATAATCCTAATTTCACTAATTTTTCAACTAATTCCTTACTAACCATGTCAAAATCATCTTTATGCTCTGCCGGTCCATAGCAATAGTTTACAAATTCTCCACTTGTAGTTGGATCATTTTGCCAATCTTTACATGAAGAATGAATTTGAGCGATTCCTGTATATTCCATGATTGCTTGTCCGTTTGTACTGTTAATTCCACTTCCAGCTAATATTTCTATTTTATCGCCATACCTTGTTTGTAATTTTTTGATTAAATCTTTACCATCAGCGGCTTTAGCTCGTAGTCCGCTCGTAAGCAAGCGATCAATGCCTAAATTAATTAATATCTCAATACTGGCATATGGGTCTTTTACACAATCATAAGCACGGTGGAAAACCGCTTCTTTTTGATAAGACTTTATTAGTGAAACCATTTCCTTGGTTCTTTCAATATCAATTTCATGATTTTTTAATAAAGATCCAAAGGCTATACCATCGGCTCCATTTTCTAATAGATCCTTAGCTTCTATCATCATCTGTTTAAATTCAATATCTGTATAACAAAATCCCGCTCCACGTGGTCGAACCATGCAGATTACCTTTAAGTTTGTAGTATTTTTTGTCAATTTTAATGAACCAATACTAGGTGTCAGACCACCTAAATGTAAGGCACTATTCAACTCAATTCTTTTTGCTCCACCATAATATGCATTTAGAGCATCTTCATAACTTCCACAACATATTTCAATCACTCTGCATCCCTACTTTCATTTCGCTAGATTATATAAACTTAAGGCGTAAATCTTAGCATTTGTAATAATATCTTCAATTGTCATCCATTCATTAGGTTGGTGACCAATTCCTTTTTGACCAGGAAATGATGGTCCAAAAGGAACAATATTAGGCATCAACTTAGCATATGTCCCACCGGTTGTAGTAACTGGTGTTCCATCATCTCCAGTTACCTTTTCATAAGTATGGACTAATGTCTTTACTAATTTACATTTTAGCGGGAATTTTACAGGATCATAATTTCCCACTAAATTAACTTCAAAATTGCTAACTACCATCTTTATATTATTGACTATTGTTTCCACTGTGACACTCGCTGGATAACTAACACTAAATTGAATACTTGGATCTCCGTCTAATTCTAATTGATAATTTCGAACTTCTAATAATCCAAATTCTTGATCTTGAAAATCAATATTAAACCTTTCGCCATTATTTTTAGCATTTAAAATATAATTATTGACCAAATCAAAGAATTCTTTTAATCTATCCTTTTTCCCGCATATTTTAATTATAGCCCGTCCACGCTCACCATAAACAACAGGATATTTACAATCTGGTGTAAATCCCATTAACGGCGGTCTTTCTTTACTTAAATAATATTTTAAATCTTCAAAACCAGATTCTTCATCACAACCAAAGATAATTCTAATCTCATGAGCTAATTCAAGTTTTAATTCTTTAAGTGCATAAAGAGCAAATAGACATGATAAGATTGGTCCTTTATTATCTAAAATTCCCCGACTATAAATCACCCCATCTTCTACATACCCACTAAACGGAGGCTGTTTCCAGCCTGTCCCAACTGGAACAACATCTAAATGACCAATAGCACAAATATAATCTTTACTTTCACCATAACTTGCATATCCGATATAATTATCAATATTTGTTGTTACAAATCCCAACGAAGCAGCTAAATCCAAAGTAGCATCTAAAGCTGCTTTGACCCCTGAGCCAAATGGAGCATTTTCTAAAGGAGCTGTTTCAACACTATCGATTTTTACAATTTCAATAATACTTTTAATCATTTGTTCAGCAATATCATCAACTTTTTTTAAAATTATATCTTCCATCTTATTTTTCTTCTAAAGGGGCTGTTCTTGTAGCCATATAATTATCTAACCATTCTTGACTAGCTACCGTATGTATACATTTTCCATCTTTATTTTCTGTCAAATAAACAATTGGTTCTTGGTCAGCAGTAGCAACAGCAAATGAAAATCCTTCAATATTTGTAGCAACACCCCATTCTCCTTTATTATTCATTGCTACCAAAGACATATCACCTGCTTGACCACGGCGTTCTTTTAATTCTAAATCAAACATATTAACCGCTTTTTCACAAGCAGCCTGAGGATGCATTCCATCTTTCATTAAACGAACAATTTCATAAGCTACGCACCCTTTCATAACATCCTCTCCTAAGCCAGTAGCACTTGCACCACCGACTTTACTATCAACATAGAAGCCCGATCCAGAAATCGGTGAATCTCCGACCCGACCAGCTTTTTTCATAAATAAGCCACTTGTAGAAGTAGCCGAAGTCATTTTACCATGAGTATCTAAACATACCATTCCAACCGTATCATGTCCTGAATAGGGTTTAATTTCCAATGCTTGAACTTCTTTTACACGATTACGATAGTGAATTTTAGCACGATCAGTCAACATATTCTTTCTTTCAAAACCTTCTTTATGAGCAAATTTTTCAGCGCCTTCACCAACTAACAAATTGTTCACTTTTTCTTTTGATAATCGTCTTGCAATACTTACTGGATTTGCATAATCTTTGATTGCCGCTACCGCACCAATATCTAATGTATCACCATCCATAAAAGCCGCATCTAATTCAACTTCCATTTCTTCGTTTGGCAACCCGCCATATCCAACTGACTTATAGTACGGAAAGTCCTCTACCTCTCTAACCGCTATTTCGATTGCGTCACCAGCGTCACCACCTTCTGCTAAAACTTGACTTGCTTTACTGATTCCTTCTACGGCCATTCGCCATGTTGCAATAATACCCCACATCTAAGAGTTCCTCCTTTATTTTTTGATAAAAGGATGCGTTATCCGCATCCTTTTTAGTTTAGAAACAATACTTTGAAGTAATCGGATTTAGATCTTCATGATCAACTAATGCTTTCGCTAATTTGCACATTCCATCTAATGATTCATTTAAGCCAATCCCACCTTTTTTTGGTGTTTCAATAATATGAATTTTATCTTTAAATTCATTAATCGTTTCTTCATTTTCTTTTGACATTGCTGCAAATGCAGGAATATCTGTTGTCTGATTAATATCATAGGCAATATTAGCTGCCATCTTGCCATAACCTAAATAGTTAAATGCTGGTCCACACATTACTACATCAGGTTTTAACTTATTAACCATCGCGCATAGTTTACGACTAACTTCTTCAGGATTTGCTTCATAATACCCATCACCACAATATAAACATGCCATCACGCGTCCGTCAACTGTTTTTAAATATTGTTCCATCATAATTGCTGGTCCAACCGGTTCTTTTTTAGCTCCTAAAGGAATCATATGGTCATCTTTGATTCCTGCACCAGATTGAATTTGATCATAAATCATAATTACTTTCATAAAATTGCCTCCTATAAATCATCAAATGATAAGTCATCTAATGAAAAATCGTCTTCTTCTGCTTCATGAACTGCATTAGCTTCGTCGTTAATATATTGCTTATCCATAATTTTAATAAACGGCATGTAAATAAAGATTCCTAATACTAGTAAGACTGCTTGCAAAATAGCACCAACCCAGTTAGTTGCTAAAAATCCAGAAATAATTACTGGGGTTGTCCATGGAATATTAATCCCTGAGCAAATCGGTACTAACCCCGCAGACATCGCAAGATAAGAAATAATAATATTGATTGTTGGCACCAAAATAAACGGAATAATCATTGTTGGATTTAACACGATTGGTAACCCAAATACGATTGGTTCATTGATTCCAAAAATCCCTGGTACTAATGATAATTTTCCTAATTCTGTAATTCGTTTAGATTTACAGAATAATAACATTGCAATAATCAATGATAATGTTGAACCACAACCCCCGAAAGTTGCAAATAAATCTTGGAATTGTTGACAAATAATATGTCCTTCACCAACACCCGTTTTAAAGAATTCAATATTTTCTACTGACAATGTTTGTAAGATTGGATTAAATACAGCACCAACTACTGAACCCCCATTTACTCCGAAGAACCAGAATAAATGCAAGAAGATATAAGCAATAATCATCGCTCCTAAAGTATCTCCTAAATTAAGTAATGGTGTTTGTAAGAATTCAAATATAATTTGAAACACATTTGTTCCTAAAAAACCAAATAATAAGTTAATTGCAAAGAAGAAAGTCATTACAACAGTTGCTGGAATTAAAGCCGCAAACGATTGTACGACAGTAGGCGGTACTCCTGCCGGCATTTTAATTACCCAGCCTTTTTTCTCAACCCATGAATAAATATGCACAGCTACAAATGCACAGATAATTCCAACAAAAATACCTTTTGCCCCAACCCATCCAGTTGGGATACCTGTTAAAGATACTGGTATTTCTTTACCTGCCATTTCTACAGTTCCTTCTACCGTATAAGGCATGATCAAGAACCATCCCATGATAGCTACCGCTGCTCCAAATATTTTATCAGTCTTCATCTGACGAGCAAATGAATAAGCAATCCCTACTACAGCAAAGACTGCCATAATAGTAAAGGTTGCTCCTGATGGCTTTTCAATAAAAGCAGCTAATGTCTCCCCTGTATTTGAATTAATGACTACTGAACTTAACCATTCTGTCCATGCAGGAATTGGAAAATTTGCAATCAGTAAGAAAATTGAACCGGCAATCAATAATGGTGTTGATACTAAGAACCCATCACGAATTGATACTAAATATTTATTACGGCCAATAGCTTCAGCTAAAGGCATTAATATTTTTTCAAGTTGTTTAATCATTCTTTTACCCTCCTTTTTATTTATTTGCTTTTATCAGTCTAATCGCTGATTTAAGAACTTTTTCACCATTCATCATGCCATAATCACCTTGATCGATTACAGCTATAGGAATTCCTTGGCTACCAAATTGTTCTACCGTTTCCTCATACATGTATTTCACTTGTGGTCCTAATAAAATACAGTCCGGACGATCCTCTGAGATAATCTCCTCTAATTTATTGTGGGGAAAGGCAGCAACTTTAATAGGTAAATTATGTTGATTAGCAACATCCTGCATATTACTTGCCAACATACTTGTTGACATTCCCGCACTACAAAATAGATAAACTTTTTTCATTTCTTTGTCCTCCCTTTGTTATTGTTAATATTTTTCTAATGCTTTGACCCGTTCATTTAAACGAATAATTTCTAAAGCCATGACCTTAATTGTTTCAGCTGACATTAATTGATCTTCGGCATGCATTAACAGAATACTTGGTACAACATGATTTCCACTAGCTTCTTGTTGAATCAATTCACTATGGGCTAAGTGTCCACCGTTAAAAGATTCTTCACCTTCCTTGATTTTTGCTCTAGCTACATCAAATTCACCATTAGCAGCAACCTTCATTGCTTCGATAAAACTTGATTTAGCCATTCCTACAGCTGATATAATTTTAAAACTCACTAACTCTAAACCATCCATTTTTTATCCTCCAATACCCTTACAATCAACATTATAAGTAATTAATTTTTTTATTGTTGCTAGTCATCTTTCCTAGACTTAGGAAATTATTTACATAGCACTACTTTAGTATTTCCTAAATAATCATGCAAAGTACGATGTTCTCCTTTAAATAAATAAAGTAAAATACTGATTCCACTAATTATAAATCCTGCATACATCAAAGGTGTAACAAAATTTGTTTGGGTAATAATCGTAACCAGTTCATGCCAGATTGCACTTGCAGTATATAAAACACCCTCAATTACAATAACTCCCAATAATTGTCTTAATAGCATATTTTTTATTGTTACTTGCTCATTATTCACTTTAACAATTTTGATTTTACAAATTTTCTTGCCGAGCGTTTGCCCCGGATAAATATAAGCTGGAACAATTACAAAGTAAAAAATTGCAAATAAAACAGCTAAAATTCCTGCAATGATCCCATATGGCTGTTTAAATTCAACAATGTTTTGATTTAACATTGTATTCGTTAACTTTTGTGAAATAATCGCAATCGGAATCGCAGTACATAAAGCCCCGACATACCAGTCAATTAAATAGCTTATAAATCGTTTTACTAATGGAGCATCTTCATACCTTATTTTTCTTTCTTTTTTCGCTTTTACTACTTTAGTTGCCATCTTTCTCTCCTTACATTATTACTTGTTCCATAAATTCTTGATGTTCCCGAACTTCTAACAGTTGGGTGAATTTATTTGAATCACTGACAATACTACTCAACCAGTCAAAAAAGATTTTCAATAAATGATTATCTGTTTCTCTGATTGCAAGAAGAATAATCAATTTCACTTCAAAACCACCCCAAATCACCGGTTTATCTAAAATTAAAGTTGATATACATGATTCATTTGCTGATACTTCAATTGAATGTGGTACCGCAAATCCATTTACAAAAGAAGTTGCAGAAACTGCTTCACGCCTAAAAACATCTTCTTTATAGCTTTGTGTTGCTAACCCTTTTTCAATCAGTTCATCACATAAATAATCAATGATTTCCTTAGGATTATTCATAGTATTTTTTACATGAAATAAATCTTCACGCATCAATTCTTTGATCAATGAAACAAAATCATCATGATAGCGATGCTTATCTAAAATATTTAGTGTCTGAAATACTTTACTTTCATCTTCATAATTAATAAATAAAGTTACTTGGACTGTTGGGATATTTAAATTATGTTTTAGTGGTACTGTTGTAATAATCAAATCCGGTTCTTCTTCCTTAACCATCGATTCTTCAAAAAAGCCATAGCTTTGAACAATCATCATTCGTTCTTCAAAACGAATTTTTAACTTGTCCCGACACATCTTTGATAGCATCTGATTATTAGGAATGATCATAATCGCACGATAGCGTTTTAAAGAATTGACCCGATCGTACGCTGCTCCTAAATGCAAAGCTAAAAACGCTAATTCATTTTCATTAATATTAACCTCACAAGTTTCAGCTAATACCTCGCCTGCACGCACTGCCATTTCAAATACTAAAGGATACTTACGTTTAATTTCTTGAAGATAGACATTAGTTACTTGAACATTATTTTTTTGACGCTCTAACAATGATTGTAAGTGCATTGCTAAACCCACTTTTAAATCCTTATCTTTTGAAAAATCAATATCAAAATATTCCTTAACTTCAACAATTACTGCTTCAACTAAATGTTCAACATCGACTGCCAGCTTTTCTTTGATAATATCCTTACGATAATCATTTGCCCTTTTTCCCATTAATAATAAAGCAAATAAAATTACTTCATCAGTAACAAGTTCAATATTGATCATCGTACTAACCTGTGTAAAGAAGTCATATGAAATCTGATATTCTCGACTGCTTTCTAATTTTTCACTAATTGTTTGATTCTTAATATAGTTATGATTAATGATCCGCTCAATCGCCACTCCGGCATGAATCATGATCATTGGAAAAGTCATCTCATGAATCTGATAATCATATTTTTCACAAATTTCTTCTAGTACATCTTTCACTTCTAATAGATCAAAACTATTCCATAATCCTGCAATTGAATTTAAATTCATAAAATTCCCTTGTGTCTCTGCCGTCAATAACTGTTTGTATAACTTTCGCTTATCTGTTTCATTTCCTTCTAAACTAATATAATTTTTAGATCTAACTAGTTTTAAACTAGGGTAATCATTAATCATTTTACGGATCTTTTTTATATCATTATCAATTGAATAACCACTTACAAAAACCTGATCCTGCAAGGCAATCAAATTAATTTCATGACTTTTAAACAAAAGTTCTTGAATAATATATATACAACGTTCTTGGGAAGTTTGTGGGATTATATCTTTAGTTTCAATATCCTGCTTATGCAATAATGTCTCATCTAAACGATATCCTAGACGTTTATTAGCCTGAATCAGTATACAATCATAATAATTATTAATATTCTCTATATCTGAACGAATTGTTCGGTCAGATACATTTAGAACTTTTGCGATTTCTTTACCAGTAATCCATTTTCCATAATCATTTAAAAGATCAATAATATTTGTTTGGCGTTTGTTTAGCATTTCTTTATCAGCTCCTTTTATAATATATCACGCATTCATTTTCCTAAGTTACAATCTTTTTTCCTAACTGTTAGGAAAAATATCCGGGTTAAATTATAACTTATTTTTCTATGCATAACATTGTTAAAATAGGATAAAATGAGTTAAACTATAGACGAGGTGAGAATATGATAAATTTTATTGAATATCCAAAATGCAGTACTTGTAAGAAGGCCAAGAAATATCTTGATGAACTTGGGATTGATCACCATGATCGACATATCGTTGAAGAACGTTTAAGCAAAGAAGAATTAACTGCTTTGTATCAAAAAAGCGGCTTACCGCTCAAACGCTTCTTTAATACTTCTGGCTTAAAATACAAAGAACTCCAATTAAAAGATAAACTTCCCACAATGACTGAAGATGAGCAATTAGAATTGTTAGCTACTGATGGGATGTTAGTAAAAAGACCAATTGTTGAAACTAAGGATAGTGTATTAGTTGGTTTTAAAGCCAATGAATACGATAATCTAAAATAATGCCGGCAGCTTATAGTCATTATCGTCTTGGACAATTAGTGCTTGATGAATTAAATCAGCCCCTTAAACATGTCTTGGAAACTAATCAAGATCTATTTGATATTGGATTACATGGTCCTGATATTCTTTTTTATAACCGCCCGTATATCCATAGTAAAATCAATCGTTTAGGTAGTGCTATGCATAAAGAAAGAGCTGACATCTTTTTTTACCAAGCTTTAGAAATCTTAAAAGAAACCAAAAGTGCCCCACAATTTGCTTATCTTTGTGGTTTCATCTGTCACTACATTCTTGATAGTAACTGCCACCCGTATATTAATACGATTATCAAAGAAACTGGTGTAACTCATTTTGAAATAGAAACTGAGCTCGATCGTTATTTTATGGTCAAAGATCGTTTAGATCCTCTAAGAACTAAATTAACTGATCACATTAAGGTTAATGATCATACGCTCAACAACATTGAGCCATATTTTAAAGCAACAAAAAAAGAACTCTATAAGAGTCTTAAAGGGATGAAGTTCTATGATCGTTTATTATTAGCACCACAGTTTTATAAACGGGGCTTGATTTACCTAGTTTTAAAAATCACATTTACATATAAACGATTCCAGGGGTTTGTTGTAAATTACAGACCAAATAAATTAGTCGACCCATACTTAGAAAAGTTAGAAAGTTTATTTAATCAAAGTATTAGTGAATCATATGAAGCAATCTACAATTTTATTGATGTAATTAAGTATGATCGTTCTCTATCATGTCGATTTGAACATAATTTCAAATAAAATTATTGCTTTTTAAATATAATCTATCGAACTGTTCATTATAAATGAACAGTTTTATTATTAATAAATTGTAATTATTCTTCGAATTACAGTATAATTTAATCAAAAGATTTCTTAAATAAATATTTACCTAATCTTAAACTAATCATGCTCGTTCAACAAATAATATCTTTATATAATATCCAAGAATGGGAGGTTAACTATGCCGGCAAGTTATACACATCAGCAATTTGGGAATCAAGTTTTAAATAAGCTTGAAAATACTACAATTAAAAAAATTATTAATGATAATTTAAATCTCTACAATATTGGTCTTCAAGGCCCTGATATTTTATTTTTCTATCAACCGCTTAAAAAAAATCCTGTCAATACTTTAGGTAATCAGCTACACCAAGATATTGCACGAGCTTTCTTTGAAAATGCAATGAAACTTCTAAAAGAACAACCAAACGAAAAATCATTAGCCTATATTTTGGGTTTTATTAATCACTTTATTTTAGATAGTGAATGTCATGGTTACATCGATAAAACAATGATTAATCGTGAAATTGGTCACTTTGAAATCGAGCGAGATTTAGATCAGCGATTTATGATACTAAACCATGAATCATTTAACTATTCAACCCCAAAACATTACCAGATCAATCTTGAAAATGCTAAAATTATTGCTCCGTTTTTTAATTTAGCTCCAGCCACGATCTTAGCTTCTTTAAAATCATTTAAACGCTTTAATCATCTTTTTGCTTGCCGGAGTGTTTTAAAAAGATCTTTGATTCTAACAGGAATGAAAATTGTTAATGCTAAGTTATACTGTGGAATGGTCATGACTGCAAAACCAGAAAAAAGAATTGAAGAAAACATTGATATATTAGTTAATCTTTTTAACCAGTCGATAAATATTGCCACAAAGGAGATAATCGAATATTATTACAGTTACCAGAACAATACTGCAATATCAAAACGATTCAATTACAACTATGAATAAACTAACAAAATTAGAAAAGTATTGGGTTTTATATGATGTCGGAAATTCAGCATTTGTATTATTAGTATCAACTATTATTCCAATCTATTTTAAAAACTTAGCTACTGAAGCCGGAATATCTTTAAGTGATTCTACTGCTTACTACAGCTATGCTATTTCAATTTCAACATTGATTGTTGCATTAGCAGGACCTATGCTGGGAAGTATTGGTGATCGTAAAGGTGTGCGCAAACCAATCTTTACATTCTTTATGATGATGGGAGTATTAAGCTTAGCTGCCCTTTCTATTCCAGTTGGCTGGATTGTATTTTTAGCTATTTTTATAGTTGCTAAAACGGGGTTTGCGACCAGTTTGATCTTTTACGATTCTATGCTGGTTGATATTACGACATATGAGCGGGTTGATCAAGTTTCTTCACACGGATATGCTTGGGGCTATATCGGTAGTTGTATTCCTTTTACAATCAGTCTACTATTGATTTTAGGTTGTGATACAATTGGCCTTTCAACTGTTATGGCAACAGCAATTGCCTTTATCATGAATGCTTTGTGGTGGTTTTTTATTACTATCCCATTATTGAAAAACTATCAGCAAATTAATTATACAACCGTTAAAGAACCAATTATTAATAATTTAAAACGTGTTCTAACTAGTATTAAAAATAATAAAAAGGTACTCTTCTTCCTTATCGCATTCTTTTTCTATATTGATGGTGTTTATACTATTATTGAGATGGCAACTTCATATGGAAAAGATGTTGGAATTGATGATAATAGTTTACTACTAGCTTTATTACTTACTCAAGTAGTAGCTTTTCCATTTTCTTTGATTTTTGGAAAACTTGCTAAAAAATTCCCTGTTAAATCATTGATCCTTTCTTGCATTATTGGATACTTTTTCATCGCTGTCTTTGCTTTATGGCTTGATACAGCTTGGAAATTCTGGGTATTAGCTGTTTTTGTTGCTGTTTTTCAAGGCGCAATTCAAGCATTATCGCGATCATATTATGCTCAAATCATTCCAGAAAGTCAGGCGAGTGAATATTTTGGAATTTTTGATATATTTGGTAAGGGAGCCTCATTTATGGGAACTTTATTAATGGGGATTACTACTCAAATTACAGATAATTCAAAATACGGAGTTGTGGTGATTGCATGTATGTTCGTTATTGGTGGCATTATTTTCAAGTCTAAATGCCATAATCAAGCAGACTAAAGTCTGCTTTTTTATTATCTTACAAGTCTTTAAAGCAAAATAATGATAAAATTAAAAAAAGGGGAAATTATTAATTTACTTGATAAATTTGATTACTATATGATGAAAGGGGAAATCAATCATGTTACGACTAAACAAATTTACCAAAATAACAAGTATCTATATTATCACCATGATGATGATTACTACAATCTTCACTTACTTTGGCTATTATGCACATAAAGCAACAATAAAAGATGACTGGCCAACTAAATATGTTGCTGATGATATTAATGATGATTTAAAATATAACTATTCACGGTTTACAGATGTTGTTATAGCTAATATTGATCGAAACGTCACATCAGTTTATCTAGCCTTTGATGAAGATTTTCAACCATTCTTAGCCCCTCATGAAAGATGGCGCTTTGCTGCTAAAAATGGTGATAATATTGCTGAGGTTTCACTCAGTGAAATCAGCTATCAAAAATTAAAATCAATATGTGAAAAACTTATTGCCTTGATGGATGAAGATAAGACTAAAACAATCAATGTAACTTTTAATTATTCTGCAATTACCGATAACCATATTATCGTAAGTAATTTAGTTTACTTTGCAATCAATAACGAAGTATATATCTCTAATGACTCTACTGCTACCATTACTTGCGAACTCACAAATCTATATACACCATTTCTAGATATTCAGATTCCATCAGATGAAGACTGGAATGGTTATTATTATAATTCAAACATTAAAATATATAACTATTTAGAAAATTTCTTTAAGCAAAATTATACAAAAACTCAAGATGACGGTTACTATAAACTATCGACCCCTGATGATGATCCGTTTAAAATAAATAACGAAGCAGAAGAAAATGCATATAATTTTAGTTACTGTATCCAAAAACTGTCACGCGAATATAGTCATCATGACTCATTTTCAGCTAAAGAATTTGATTATCCTGATGATCGTCTTGGCTATCTAGTCTGGAATCAAGTAGACGATTATTATCAAAAATATACTATTTTTAATTATTTTACTGACTATTACTATATATATCTTCTTATTGGCATAACTAGTATTCTCTTTATTTTAATCTTAAAACGAAATATCATCACTTTACCACAATATGAAACAATTGTTCTTAATCCAGTTCCCGCAGTTACACCAAAGAATGTTGAAGATGTTGACATTGAACCGATTATTACTGAACTTATTGATAATAGCTCAAACTTATTACAATTTAAAAAATTGATTTTATCATATCAGCCTCAGACAACTATTATTAAAGGGAATCGTAAACAAATAACAAAACTTATAACTACTTTATATAATTTTGCGATTAGATATAGTGCTAGTAATGATAATTTATCGATTATTTTTATCGAAAACGGACTATCCTTCACTAATGATAATTTTACTTATACTACTGAAAACTTAACTGCATTAAATGACTGTTTAGAAATTATTAAAATTCATAATTATGAGTATACTTTTGACCACAATAATTTATTATTTAAACAAATAATTAAAGGAGCAACCGATGAAACGAATCCACTTTAATAAACTTGCTAAAATAATGATTCTTATAACTTTTAGTATCGCTATCATAATAAGCTTTTTTACATACCAAGATTATCAAAAGGCTAAACAGATCTATAAAGACGATTCACCTGTTAAAATTGTTGCTGATAGTATTAATGATGATTTAAAAATTTCTTCATATCATGTTGAAGATGCCGTTAATGCACAATTTGAGCGTATTCTTACAAATACCTATATTGTTTATGATGAAGAGCTTAATCCCTATTTACCAGCCAGTGAAACTTGGTCAATGACTATAAATAGTAATAATAAAGAATCAGTTATCTCATTAAAGCAGCTAAATTATGATCAAAACAACAATGATTTTATTGAAGTCTCAAAACTATCATATTTAGCCTTTGATGAACAAGTTATTTTAGGGCAAGCAAATTCTTCAACAATTACTTGCCAGCTTGTCAGTCTAGACTGCCCTTTAATTACTATTTATGAATATGATAGCGACTATGCTTACAATTATACCCTGCAATCTTATGAAAATTTAGAAAAATGTTTTAAAAAAAATTATCAAAATCTTGATCAAAACGGTTATTATCAAAATATTGATTCTAATCAAAAGCAGATTCTAGAAACAACAAGTACAATTACATCAAGTATTTGTATTCAAGAATTATCAGGAAAATATAGCCAGCATACTGACTTTAATGAGCTATATGGAATTAATGATTTTAATGAAAAAGGCTATTTAGTCTGGTATCAATTTGATGGTTTATTTGAAGAGTATACCTTTTTTGATTATTTAGCAACACACTATTATAACTATTTATTAGCGCTCATCCTTTTAGGGATGATCTATCTTGGAGTAGGAATAATCTTTGCTGAAAAAAAACAAATTCCAGTTTCTCCTGATTCTAAAGCTTCGAGTTTTGATTCGATTCCAGAAAATATAGAAGAAATAGATATTTCACAACTAATCACCCAATTAGTACACAACAGTGCTAATGTGTTGAATTTTAAAAAGATAAAGTTATCCTATAAACCACAAATGATGATTATCAAAGGTAATCGTGAACAGATAATTGATTTGGTTACAAGGTTATATAATTTTTCTCTGCGCCATAGTAATCAAAACGACGAACTAATTATTGAATTAAATCATCATAAAATAACTTTTTCAAATAATAATTTTAATTATCTTGATGATGATCTAAAAACCTTTAATGACTGTATTGAGATTATTAAAAGACACCAATATCACTATTCTTTTACTAATCGGAGCTTATCAATAAAGATCGGAGCATGAAATGAAAAGAATCGATATTAGCTATAGAGCTAAACTTATCACTCTTGCTTTTACAATAATTATTAGTCTATTTAGTTATTAAAATTATATTAATTTTTCAATAAATCACCAAAGTGAGAACCCAGTAAAAAATTAGCTAATGCTGTTAATAAATCCAAGCGATAATTAGAACCAGTATTTGTATCAAGAAAACCATTTGCTTGCGGGAATATTTTTAATGGCAATCATCATTTTAATAATCAAAGATAATACAAATAAAGTAGTCTTCATTTCTTCAAAACAAGGCTTGTCTAACAAAATAAAAAATTTTTACTTAGATCAATATATTAATAAATTAATTGATAAAAATATTAATCTTCTTTTATATCTAGCTTCTATCATAATTACTGAAAAAAACTATGATAATTATTATTGTTGAACAGCTATTTAATTTCATAATTGATCATAGTTTAGCAGATAACACCATTGCAAGACAAACATTATCTTTTGGATTGCCTATTACTAGTACGATTCCATTTAATAAAAATAATTTAGTTATTTTAAACAAATTAAAACTATTCCTAAAAACATTAAAATATAAATCTAAATTTGTTAATAACACTGATAGTTACCAAATACTTATTAAAAAACATAGAGTTTTTACCCTATGTCTTTTTATCTAAATTGATTAAATAAATAATGATACAACAAAGTATGGCATTCCTACAACAAGGAATAATCCGCCAACCATTAATGCACCAGTCAATAGCATTAATAAAGCCAATTTGAAAACACAAAATACATCAGTAATAAAATATTTTGTATAGTTTATAATCTTTCCTCTATTTACAATACTTGGGGTATTATGAGGATAAATATATGCTGTTTTCAACATATATAATCACTCCCTTTCTACACTGATATCGTAGCATGGAAAGGAATAAATTTTCTATTTATAATCTTAGCCCTAAATATAAAGATTATATTAATATTATTCAACAAACCGATATCCTACCCCAACTTCAGTAATAATGAAATGTGGTGAGGAACTATCAATTTCAATTTTACGACGAATATTAGCCATAAATACTCGTAATGATTGATAATCATCTGTAGTTTCATATCCCCAGACATTTTCTTGAATAAAATGATGGGTTAATACTTTTCCACGATTAGTAATCAATAAGACTAACATCTTATATTCAATTGGTGTTAAATGAATTTCTTGATCTTTGACCCATACGTGTCGTCGTTCAAAATCAACTTTCAAATAATCTAATTCAAATATTGGTTCGCTAACTTTTTCTTTTAAGCAATGCCGTAGTGCTGCTCTAATTCGTGCTAATAGTTCTGCGGCATTAAAAGGTTTAGTCACGTAGTCATCACTACCATAATCAAGTGCCATAACTTTTTCAGTTTCTGATGAACGAGCTGAAACGACGATAATTGGTATACTTGAATTTTGACGTATTTGTTTAAGCACCTCAATTCCTTCAATATCCGGCAAACCTAAATCAAGTAAAACTAAATCTGGTCGATTGGCATAGAAAAGTGATAAACCGCTTAGTCCAGTTTCGGCAATAATATAGTTATAATTTTGAGTTTTTAAAGTTACTTTTAGAAAGTTTTGAATTGTTTTGTCATCTTCAACAATTAGAATTGTTGTATTATTCATTGTTCTCTTCCTCCAACGGTAGGCTTAATTCAAATGTTGCCCCACCTAAATCGTTATTAAAGGCCTTGATTTCACCCTTATGCGCTTCAACAATTGCTTTGCATATTGCTAGACCTAGCCCAATTCCACGTTTATGATCACCATTATCTAGACTGGTTGTAAAGAAATCGTCAAAGATATGATTGAGCTGCTTTATTTCAATTCCTTTACCATTATCAATTACTTGAAAAATAATATTATTATTTCGAACAAATGCTTTTAACATCACTTTACTAGCGTCAGGAGTATGTTTAAAAGCATTATCTAATAAATTAACGAGTACTTGAACAATTAATTGAGCATCACAGGGAAACAAAATAATATCTTTGGTTTCTTTAACAACTAATTCATGATTTTCTTTACGATTAGTAATTGCTGAAACTGCTGTAGATATAATATCGTCAACTACTTCTAGTTTTTTATTTATTTTAAAATTTCCTTCTTGAATCCTTGTCATGTTTAATAGGTTTTCAACCATCCCATTTAAACGCATTGCTTCTTTACTAATATCTTGAATAATATTTAGACTAGTATCAGACTCAACTGTATCCAAATTATTTACTAAAAAATTAGCCCCACCAGCAATACTAGTTAATGGTGTTCTAAGATCATGAGAAATACTTCTTAATAAAGTACTTTTTAATTTTTCTCGCTCCACTTGTAATCTAGCTTCTTCTTTTTCATGGCTTAAAAGATCTCTTTGTAATACTAAAATCAACTCCGCAATTATTGTTTTTATATAAATAAGATCTTCATCAGTAATAGTTCTTTGATTACAATCAAATTTGATCGTACCATACGTATAATTATCCTTTTTGATTGGTAAATATACTTCCTTTAAATATGTGAATTTCTTTTGATCCTTTCCACATGGTTCACCATGACAATAACACCACCATGCCATTAAATCTTGAAACTCTTTATTTTGATATAGAAATACTTCATTTTTTATTTTCGTTAAATTATATAAACTGTCCTGGCAATAAGTCCTTATTTCCTCATAACCCGATAGATTTAAAAAGCCACTACTAATTTGATTTATTTTAGATGTCACTTCTTCTTGATACAAAGCAATCTCACGCTGTTTTTTTAGTCGATTTGTTAATGTAGAAACAATTATTGCAACAATAATAAAAATAAAAACAGATATTAAATAATTAGGATCATTAATCAAAAAAGTATATCGAGGATCGGTATAAAGATAATTGAAAGTCATAATATAAATTATTGCTGAAATTATTCCCCAGGCAATATTACTTGTTTCAATAATACTTATCAGTACTCCAACAACATAAATTAAAAGAATGTTTTCAACCCTTATTTTAAAATAATCTAATATTAATGATGAAATTGTTGCTAATATCCATATAACAATGATTTTAGTTAAGTTAACATAATTATCCTTATTCTTCATATTAACCTCCTAGCCTGCTACTCAATGATTCAAGAGAAAGTGATTTACTCTTTCTCTCTTTCTACTCTCAACATTCGATAACCAACCCCTACATGAGTTTGAATATATTTAGGATTAGTTGTATCTGATTCTATTTTCTTTCGTAGAGTTGCCATAAAAACTCGTAAAGATGGGACATCACTTTGAATTACATCACCCCATACTTCTTTTAAAATATAATTATGAGTCAAAACTTTATCAATATTTTTTGCTAATAAACACAACAACTTATACTCGATAGGGGTTAAGTGTAATTCTTGATCATTTAAATAGGCACAGCCAGAATCAAAATTAACTTTTAAATCCCCATTAGTAAAAACAACATCTTCAATTTCTTGATGTTCAAGATATTTTAATCTTCGCATCGTTGCCCGAAGCCGTGCTAATAACTCATCTATACTAAAAGGTTTTGTCAAATAATCATCAGCTCCAGTATCCAAAGCTTCTATTTTACTCTTATCTTCGCTCCGAGCACTAATAACAATGATTGGCACAATTGACCAGCTCCGCACTTTTTTAATAATCTCAATTCCATCCATATCGGGTAAACCAAGATCTAGTAAAATAATATTAGGACGACGAGAAACAATTTCCAACAGTGCCTGTTGGCCATTTTGGGCTGTAATATATTTATAATCATGTGTATCTAATGTTGTTGTTACCAAACTTCGTACAGCACGATCATCTTCTACGACTAAAATTAATGGTTTATCCATGTATATCTACCTCCTCTAATGGCAAATTAATTACAAAAATTGATCCTCGGGGATAATTATCAATTACTTTAATTTTTCCGTCATGAGCTTCAACGATTGATTTACATAAAGCCAGACCCAATCCTAACCCACGACGACTATCTCCGTTTAAGTTATTACGAGTATAAAACATTTCAAAAAGTTTTTCTTTTTGATCATCAGGAACGCCTTCTCCATCATCACTGATTTCTAGTGATAATACCTGATTAAGCTTCTTAGTTGTAATTTTTATAGTTGAACCTAACGGTGTATATTTTATTGCATTATTTACAATATTAATAATAACCTGCATAATCAGTCGGGCATCTATTTTTACAAAAATGAACTCATCTGATAAGTCCAATTGAATAATGTGATCTGCACTATCTTTACTAATATGATGCATCGCTTCTAAAACAATTTCATTAATTAATTGTGCTTCCTTATTTATTTGAATATTCCCATTTTCAATCCTTGTTATTGAAAGTAAATTCTCTACTAAATCAATCAACCACATTGAGTCTTCGTAAATATCACTATATATTTCTATTTTACGTTCATTAGATAGTTTATCTGCACTATCTAATAAAACTCCCGCATTGCCAGAAATGCTAGTCAATGGTGTACGCAAATCATGAGAAATAGAGCGTAGTAAATTTGCACGTAGTTCTTCTTGATTCGCTTTAATTTCAACTTCACGTTTTTTACTATTTGAAGCTTCTTTTTCTAAAGCCATCGCTCCTTCATTTAAAATAGCCATTAATAAATTGTTTTCAAAATCATCGATCGCTGTCTTATCTAAATAGATTCCAATTACTCCCAAAACACTATCTTCACAACGAACAGCTAAGTATAGACATTTTGCTCCGGGTAACGTCGTTGTTGAAGCACCAGCATGTTTATTATTATTAAAAACCCAAGAAGCTACCGCTTCCTCATCTTTATTCAAATAAATTTTTTCATCTTCCTGTTCATTACTTTTAAATACGAGTGGTTCACTTAGTTCATGATTTTCAACAGGATAAAAAATAATTGTCTTATCTAGAAGTTTAAATAATTGTTTAGAAATCTCATCAATTATTTCTTTTTTTGTTTTAGCCCGTTGCAATTTTTGACTCGATTTTAATAGAACTTCTGTTCGAAAAGCTTTTATTGCTGATAGACGAGCTTGTTCTTTTACTCGTTTAGTTAGAGTACCTGTGATAAAAGCTGTTAAAAACATGATTACAAAAGTTATTGGATAACCTTTATCATATGCTGTAAATGAGTGCATCGGAATAGTAAAAAAGAAATTAAAAGATAGCACACTTACTAAAGACGACAAAAGAGTATAAATTAGATTTTCCGTTAATAATGAAGTTGCTAAAACACCTAGAATATGCACCATAATAATATTAGCTTCACCAAATCCTAAATCTCTAAACCAAATTCCTAATAATGTAACAATAAGAATAATTACAATTGAAAGGATGGTATCTTTAATTGATAAAGAAAAAAATTGTCGCGGTTTTAAAGACGTATGCTTATAATTGTTTCTAATTTTATCTGGGATGATATAAATATCGATCGTTGGTGTTAAAGCGATTAATTGATCTGCAAAACTATTGTGCGAAAAACGTCGTTTAGTATTAGTTCTTCCTAATACGATTTTTGATACTCCAGCAAACCTTGCATATTCACTAATTTGTTCAGGAACATTATCACCATACAAATTTACTATATTAGCCCCTAATTGAGAAGCCAATTTAGTATTGGCTCTTAATGCCTGTTTAACTTTAGTCGGCATTTTTTCAAAATTAGGCGTCTCTACAAAAACTGCTGTAAATTCACCAAAGAAAGCATTAGCCATTCGAGCGGCTGTTCTAATAACTTTTTGATTTGAAGGAGCTGGTGATAAACAAATTAGAATATGTTCATTGGTATAATGATGTTCGCCGTTTTTAGGTTTAATTTGCTCAAATTTTTTATTAACACGATCAGCTGTACGACGGAGTGCAATCTCTCTTAAAGCAATCAAGTTATCAAGCATAAAAAAGTTTCCTAATGCTCGTTGAACCTGATTTTTCTGATATATTTTCCCAGCCTCTAAACGCTTAATTAAATCTTCAGGCTCTATATCAACTAGTTCTACCTGATCGGCATTATCAAAAATATAATCGGGGATTCGCTCTTTGACCACAACTGCAGTAATTGAAGCAATAATATCGTTTAAACTCTCAATATGTTGAACATTTATCGTTGTATAAACGTCGATGCCATGATCTAGTAATTCATTAATATCCTGATATCGTTTTAAATGCCGACACTGCTCATCATTTGTATGAGCCAGTTCATCAACCAATATTAAATCGGGATTTCGTTTTAATGCACCATCCAAATCAAACTCATTGAGCATGATTCCGTTATGAGTAACTTTTAAAGGAGGTAAGACCTCTAATCCGTCCAATAATTTTGATGTTTCCGGACGCTGATGCGGCTCAACATAGCCTGCTACTACATCGACACCGGCATGATAAGCAACATGAGCTGCTTCCAACATGGCATAAGTCTTTCCAACACCCGCTGCGTAGCCAAAAAATATTTTTAATTTACCGCGCTGTTTAGCAATCTCTTCTTGTTTAATCTGTTTTAACAATTCTTCGGGATCTGGTCTTCGTTCATCCATTACACTTCCTCCTTTACTGTTATTTTTATTATAGCGCCTAGGATATTAAAAAAGTATTAAGATTGCTTTGTTAAAATAAGTGCCTATCATAATGACAGACACTTATTTTTATTTCAAAATGCCATCAAGAGCCAAATTGACTTTAAGGACATTTACTGTTGTTTCTCCAAAATAACCAAGAAATCCATGATCAGTATATTTATCAATAATCTTTCTAATTTCAGCTTCACTCTTTCCTGTTGTTCTTACTAAACGTGGAATCTGATATTCCGCAGCTGCTAGAGAAATATGTGGATCAAGTCCAGAACCAGATACAGTTACTAGATCAACAGGTATTTGTTTACCTTTCTGCTCCGGATTTGCAGCCTCAATCATTGCAACCCTTTCAGCAATAACCTTTTCATAATCTTCACTAGCAGGAGAACTGTTAGATGCTAGACCATACATTGTCTTTTCACCATCTTTATTTGTGAAAGTTTCACCATCAATTATCATGATTCTACCCCACATATGAGTATCATCGATAAATTGTTGACCTAATAATTCACTACCATATTTTTTTCCATCTACTTCAATAATGCTTCCATTTGCTTTGTCAGGAAAAACAATTTGAGCAAAACCAGTAATAGCAGCAGTATAAATAACTCCACAAACAACTGTAAAGATCAGAAATATTTTTAAAGCGGGTAGAACGCTTGTTTTAAGATGTTTCATTAAACTTCTCCTCCTACGATACAATATGCAAAGCAACAATAATTACATCAATAATTTTAATACAAATAAAGGGAGCAATAATTCCACCTAATCCATATACTAATAAATTTCTTGATAATAACTTACCAGCTGACACTTCACGATATTTTACTCCTTTTAAAGCTAATGGAATCAACGCAATAATAATTAATGCATTATAGATGATTGCTGAGAAAATCGCACTATCTTTACTGTGTAATCCCATAATATTCAAAGCATCTAATCCCGGATATAAAGTAATGAATAGTACAGGAATAATTGCAAAGTATTTAGCTACGTCGTTAGCAATTGAAAAAGTTGTTAAACTTCCTCTTGTCATTAATAATTGTTTCCCAATACGAACAATATCAATCAATTTAGTTGGTGAAGAATCTAAGTCAACCATATTTCCAGCTTCTTTAGCTGCCTGAGTACCTGTATTCATTGCTACTGCAACATCTGCTTGAGCCAAAGCTGGAGCATCATTAGTTCCATCACCAGTCATTGCAACGAGGTGACCTTTAGCTTGAAGTTCTCGAATCATTTCTAATTTGCCTTCTGGCGTAGCTTCAGCTAAAAAATCATCAACTCCAGCTTCAGCTGCAATTGCAGCTGCTGTTAAAGGATTATCACCGGTTATCATAACCGTTTTAATTCCCATTTTACGAAGATCAGCAAACTTTTCTTTAACCCCTTGTTTAATAATATCTTTAAGATGAATTACTCCTAAAACCTTTTTATTTTTAGTTACAACTAATGGTGTTCCTCCAAGATTAGCAATCTCAGTAACTACCTTTTCACACTCATCACTATATATATGTCCGTTTTCTGTTACATATTTTTTAATTGTATCAGCTGCACCTTTACGAATTTCATTACCTTGATAATTAACACCACTCATTCTCGTTTTTGCACTGAATGGTACAAATTCCATATGCATTTGATTAATACTTCGTCCCCGAAGATTAAATTGTTCTTTTGCAAGAACAACAATACTACGTCCTTCAGGAGTTTCGTCAGCTAATGAAGCCAATTGAGCAGCATCAGCCAACTCTTCGCTCGTTACCCCATCTACGGGAATAAATGCACTAGCTTGACGATTACCCAGTGTGATTGTTCCTGTTTTATCAAGTAATAAGGTATCAACATCACCGGCTGCTTCAATTGCCCGACCACTCATGGCGAGTACATTAGCTTGATTTAATCGAGACATTCCAGCTATCCCAATTGCTGATAACAGTGCTCCGATTGTTGTTGGTGCTAAACATACTAGTAAAGCTACTAATACTGTCACCGAAGAAGGATTATCCATCCCTGCTTGTTTAGCTCCAAAAGCTGAATACGCGTAAAGTGCCATAGTTACTAAAACAAAGATAATTGAAAGGGCTACAAGGAAAATTTGTAAGGCCATTTCGTTTGGTGTTTTTTTTCGGTTGGCACCTTCAACCATGGAAATCATCTTATCTAAGAAACTTTCTCCAGGTTCACTTGAAATTTGAACAACGATCCAATCTGATAAAACTGTAGTCCCACCGGTTACTGCACTTCGATCACCACCGCTTTCACGGATAACCGGTGCTGACTCTCCAGTTATTGCACTTTCATCAACTGAAGCTACACCATCAATAACTTCACCATCACCAGGAATTTGTTGTCCTGCTTTAACAAGTACGATATCACCTTTTGTTAGCGTTGCTGATGATACAATTTCAACTATATCTTTTTGATCAATGCTTGGAATCTTATAAGCTTCAACATCTTTCTTAGCTGCTCGCAATGAATCTGCCTGCGCTTTTCCGCGTCCTTCAGCAATCGCTTCTGCAAAATTAGCAAACAGCACTGTAAACCATAAAATTACTGCTATTCCTAGAGTAAATCCAGAATTTGCATCTTTAATCCCAAATAACGAAATAACAAACAAAGCCGTCGTTAAAATAGCTGAAATATATACTAATAACATTACGGGATTCTTTGCTTGCGTCTTAGGCGCTAATTTATAAAAAGAATCTTTAATAGCACGAATGACCATTTGTTTATCCATTAAAGCACTCTTTGTTTCTGTTTTCATATATTTATCCCCCGATTAAAACATTCCAAAAAATTCTGCAATTGGTCCTAGAGCTAAAGCCGGAAAGAAACTTAGTGCTCCAACTAATAACACTACGAATACTAATAAAAAGACAAATAGTGGTGAACAAGTTGATAATGTACCCGCAGTAACAGCCACTTTTTTCTTTTGTACCATGCTGCCAGCAATAGCCAAAATACCTAAAATTGGAATAAATCTAACAAATAACATAACCAATCCAAGTGTTACGTTAATAAATGGTGTATTTGCTGCAAAACCAGCAAAAGCTGAACCATTATTACCACCTGCTGAAGAATAAGCATATAACAATTCTGAAAAACCGTGTGCACCGCTGTTATTTAAACTATCCGCAACTTGAGGAACTAGGGAAGCAATCCCACTACCTACAAGAATAGCTACAGGTGTTGCTAAACAAACAACTACGGCCCATTTCATCTCATAAGGCTCAATCTTCTTACCTAAATATTCTGGGGTTCGTCCAACCATTAATCCAGCCATAAATACAGCTAAAATAACAAATCCTAACATTCCATATAAACCACAGCCAACACCACCAAAAATTACTTCACCTAACTGCATTAATAACATTGTTACCATTCCGCCTAATGGTGTATAACTATCATGCATTGAATTGACTGAACCATTTGATGCTGCTGTTGTAAAAGCGGCCCAAGTTGATGATCCAACAATTCCAAAACGCGATTCTTTACCTTCCATATTTCCGCCAGCTTGGTCATGGTTACTAATATCGACAATTCCATTTTGTTCTAATTGTGGAGTTGCCATCTGCTCACTAACAGCAATACTTCCAAGTGCTGCTACCAGCATAATTCCCATTGCGACAAAGATAGCAATACCTTGACGACTATCTTTAATTCCCTTGCCAAATGAAAAACAAAGAGCCGCAGGAATCAATAATATTGATACAACTTCTACTAAATTACTTAATCCAGTTGGATTTTCCAATGGATGGGCTGAGTTAACGCCATAGAAACCACCACCATTAGTACCTAATTGCTTGATTGCAATCTGACTGGCCGCAGGTCCTAAAGGTACTGTCTGTTCTGTAATTTCAGTACCATCTTCTAAAACAATTGGTTCGGCCAATTTAACAGTTTGATACTCATCAATACTTTGAGTTACACCTTGACTCACTAAAATAATTGATAAGACAACTGATAGCGGCATTAAGACATAGATTACAGATCTTGTTAAATCAACCCAAAAATTTCCTAAGCCTTTAGCCTTAATTCTTGTAAAGCCTCTAATCAATGCATATAAAACTGCTAGTCCTGTTCCTGCAGAAACAAAGTTTTGAACCGTTAAACCTAACGATTGTGTTAAATAACTTAATCCACTTTCACCACTATAAGCTTGCCAGTTAGTGTTAGTAACAAAACTTATTGCTGTATTTAACGCAAGGTCCCATGTTGTTCCTTCAACCTTTGCAGGATTACCCGGCAAAACTCCTTGCAGCATTTGTAATAAAAAGACAAATACTAATCCAAATCCACTAAATATTAATACACTTACTAAATACTTCTTCCAAGACATCTCTTCATCTTTTTTTACATGTAAAACTCGATAAATGAAATTTTCACATGGTTCTAAAATTCTTGATAAAAAAACTTTTTTACCGTTCATGACTTTATTAATGTAAAAACCTAACGGTACTGCTAAAACAACAAGAACGATTAGATATCCTAGATATTTGACAAAAATATCCATTACTGTTTATCCCCCTTAATTAATATCACTGTAAGGTAACCTAATATTGCAACACCGATTACCCCAATCACTCCTACGATTACATTCATAAGTGTCCTCCTTTTACACGATGAGTTTAGCATGAATAAAATTAATGTAGCGTTAAGTTAAATATTAAAGATATTAAGATAGTATTAATATCTATTAAAAAGAGAACTAATTAAGTTCTCTAATATTGCCGTGATAAAAATTGAATCATTCCCATACTTCGAGGATGCTCAAATATTTGCTCTGGTGTTCCTGCTTCTTCAATAATTCCATTATGCATAAATATAACTTTATTCGAAACATCACGCGCAAACTGCATTTCATGAGTCACAATAATCATAGTCATACCTTTTAACGCTAAATGTTTAATGATTTTTAAGATATCTCCTACCATCTGAGGATCTAGTGCACTTGTTGGTTCATCAAATAAAAGTACCTGTGGTTCCATACATAAAGCTCTTGCAATTGCAACCCGCTGTTTTTGGCCCCCAGAAAGTTGTGTACTGCTCTTTTTCGCAAACTCAGCCATACCAACTTTTTGTAGATATAATAAAGCTTTTTCTTCAGCTTCTTCACGATTGCGATTTAGTACTTTCATTTGCCCTATAACACAATTTTCTAAAACTGTAAGATTATTAAATAAATTAAAGCTTTGAAAAATCATTCCAACATCACTACGATATTTATTAAGATTAAGTTCTTCTTTTAAAATATTTTTATTACAATACAATATCTCACCATGATCAGGAATCTCTAATAAATTAAGACATCTTAAAAAAGTTGATTTACCACTACCACTTGCTCCAATGATACTAATTACATCGCCTCGATTAACCTCTAAATTAATATCTAGAAGTACCGGCAGGGCTTGATAATGTTTTTTTAAATGTTTAATAGTAATAATATTATCACTCATAAATAATTTCCTCACTTTATCTTAATATTGGATTATTTATTCTTTTTTCAATTATATTTAATAAAATTGTCGCAATTGAGGTTAAGCACAAATAAACCAGGCATGTTATTAAGAAGGTCGCTGAATATGACATTGTTGATCCAGCAATACTGCTAGATTGGAAAAATAATTCTACAACCCCAATCACATTTAGCATTGAACTATCTTTAATATTAATAATGAATTGATTCCCAATTGCGGGAAATGAATTTCTAATTGCTTGCGGTAATATAATATGCTTCATAGTTTGAACCCTTGTCATTCCTAATGATAACGCTCCTTCACTTTGCCCACGATCAACAGATTGAATTCCTGAACGAACTATTTCTGCCATGTATGCTCCAGTATTAATAGAAATGATCATAATTCCGGCAGTAAGTGCATTCCATTGAAAAAAAGGTCGCAATCCATGATAAAAAAACATAGCTTGAACCAGCATTGGAGTTCCTCTAAAAAACCAAATATAAATTTCTGAAATTATTTTTAATGCTTTTTTTATTAGTACAATAATCTTTTTATCTTTAATATCTATCGTTGTTGCACGAATCGCTCCAAATAGCAGTCCAATTATTAAACCCGCTATTGTTCCAACTAATGCCAAAATAATTGTTATTTTCGTTCCATACCAAAATAAATCAAAGTTATCTAAAAAAATCGTAAATGATTTATCAAAATCAAACATGATTATTCTCCTTTAGGCTGACTACTACTATATTTACCCATCATTTCATTTCTTTTTTCTGATGAAATATTATCAATGCATTTTTGTACTTTTTTAAATAAAGTACTGTTTCGACTACCCTCTTTTAAACCTATTGAAACTGCGGTATCTACTTTAAACCCTTTATTTTGTTCAAATCTAACAATCGCTAGATCTTGATTTGTTTCTAAAATTCCTTGGGCCACAGGTAATTCCGCAGTAATTCCATCGACTTCACCACTTTGTAAAGCAACCAGCATTTCAGGATAAGATTGTTTAGGTGTAGCATGATCAACTCCATTAATTTGATCAATTACTGTATCATAACTTGTTGACATCTGTCCTACGATCGTTTTACCAGAAAATTGTTGAATATCAGTATAATTTTTACTAGCATCATCACCCCGCACGATCATAACCATTTCAGATTGATAATATGGTGTTGTAAAATCTATTCCTTTTTCACGCTCTTCATCAGCTGTCATTCCTGCAATAATGGCATCTATTTCGCCTGATTCAAGTGCAGGTTGCAAACCATTCCATGCTAATTTTTTTATAACCAGTTTTTTATCAAGACTTTCTGCTATTTCCTTTGCGATATAAACATCATAGCCATCAGCGTAACCACTGCCTTCTAATTCAACTGCGGTATCACTTTGTGTATTTGTCTGCCAGTTAAACGGTGGATAATTACATTCCATTCCAACTACAAATACATCACCTTCATCAATACTCTTATTCCCACTATTACTCTCACAGCCACTAATTAATAAAGCTATTAATAAAAAAGCTAATATTTTCTTCATTTTATCGTTTATTCCTTTCTTTTTAATATTAAATATTGAAATAAGTTAAACCATTATTTTATCCTCCTCTAGCTATTAAAAGTCTAGCATGCTAATAATTAATATAGGATTAAAGAGTTGTTTTAAAATATTAAAAAGACATAAATAAAGAACAAATTAAATTCTTTCTAATTAACATTTATTAATGAACATATGCTTTTTTAGTAGAATAATGTATTATTGATGATTTATTTAAATATGTAGCCAACTCCTTTATTTTCTCAGTGGCTTTTTACAACGACAAAAAAGAATTGGATTTCAAAACCAATTCTTTTTTATAATATTAATTTTATTATAGATTAATCCTCTGCTAAAACTTTATCCTTTTTCATTAAAATCGTTATTAGAACAATTGTACTAATTAAAGAAATTATTGTAATCGCAATGTTGCTGGCATCACCCGTATTTACAGAATGATTTTTGTTATTTGTATTTGTGTTAGAACTATTATTTGTTTCTTCAACCGTTGGTTCTTGTGATGGATTATCAGTTTTATCATCGCCTGATTGATCACTATTTTTTTGCAAAGTCAGATCGTAAACTCCCACTGTCCCAGATACTTCATAAGCAACAACTAATTGTGGTTTCCCTGTAATACTATCATTACCTGCAATAAAATGAATTCCTTCAGGTGAATCATCACCACCAATATCTGTGCTAAAATCACGAGAATTAATATAATTAACAAATTCTGTTTTTTCTGGATTCGTAATGTCATAAACCATTATACCGCCAATTCTCTCTAATCCAATAAAAGCAAATGTTTTATCTTCGATTTGACCAATTGTCACAGCTTCTGCTTCAGGACCTTTTTTACCAGAACGATCATCTATTGTAGCATCATCATTAGAACAGTTAAAATTATTTGGCAAATATGCTGCAGTTTTGACTTCAAAATCATTTCCTGTTGTATAAATTTCTTGTAATGACTGCTCATCAGCTTTAAAAATTGTTGATGATCTTCCCCCAAATAAATAATCATTTTCATTATTAAGACCATCATAATCACTAGTATCGAAGAACGTGACCTTACCAGTTAAACCACTGTTATCAGCCGTTATTTTACCAGTTGGTGAAGTTTTTCCTTTACCAAAATTTACCTCTATTTCATTTGAATAACCATTCCAGTCACGACTATCTCCTTCATTAGCAGTTATTAAATAATCGATTCCATCAACCGTGTAAACAGAAATAGCATCAGGCATCCGAATTCCTTTTAAAGAATCATATGTTTGTGCATTATATTTTTCATCTTTTTTATCAATATCAATTGCAATTTTACTATAATCTTCAAATCCTACTGAATAAATATCTTCTATTTCAAGACTATTTAAATCTAATTTAGCAATCGCATTAGCTTCTTGTAATGTAATATATGCTTTAGAATCACTAACTGCAATATATTCTGGTTCTAAATCTGTTGATGGCAAAACACCTTTTTTCAAAACAATTCCTTTTTCTATTAATGCATCTCGTTGACTATCAAAAGCTGTGAAGTCAACAGTTTTTGCTTTGTTTGTTTTGGTATTAATAACGCTTATACTACCTTTTGGATCAACCGCTCCAGTATACCCGTCCCGAGGTTCTCCTTCGTTAGCTGTTAAAATTTGTCCATCATCATTAGTAAAGACAACCATATCTGGTTGAACACCTACTTCGAACAATTGCTTTAAAGTTATTGTTCCATCTTGATTACAATCAAATAAAGCTACTCTACCATTAGCATTAGTCTCCTTACCTTGAATCGCAACAGCCAATGAGGTTCCATCATGACTAACTGCTACTGATGTCATATCACCATATGTAAAATCAGCACTTTGTACTAACGAACTAATATCAATGTCATTACCGTCCAATAAGTCTATTTTATCCTTATTTTCGATATTTTTTAGGGCAATTGCTGTTAAATTTCCAGATTGTCCATTAACAGCATAAGCCCATCCTGTCACTGTGTTATAATCAACTATTTCAGTTACTCCCCCATCACTGTTAGTTGTTCCTGAATCATAACGAGCTGACTGTTCTAGCGCTAATAATGCTGAATTGTTTTCATAACCAGTTGTTTTTTCACCACCGTCACTATTTTTAGTAACAGTAAACGCATCGATTTCTTTACTATCAGGATTAGTTTGATCACCAGCAAGATTATAAACCTTTACCGATATTCGATTATTTTCAACATTAAATACTGCATAACTAGGACTATACTCTTGATTCCATTCTTGATTTCCAACTGGTAATGAATCTCCTTCTAGGTAAGCCGCAGAGCCGCTTTTACCATTAGCTAAGATTGGATAATCAGCATTATTATTTTTATCTAATGTTTCAAACGGTGTATAATATTGCATATCTGAACAACAGTTCCCCGTAATATAAATTGTTCCTTGAGGATTATTAAGTGTATCTAATCTTTCACTATTTCTTTGCCCATCTTTTAAAACATAGCTACGTGAATAAACATGATCATGTCCGCCTAAGACAAAATCCACATTATACTCATCCATAAGTTTTTCAAATCCCGCATCAACATAGTTTTCAATATCACTATCTGCTGCATGTTTAGCAACTGTTTGAGTAGATTTATGATGAGTGACTATAATCCATTGATATTGATTTTGGTATTCACTAGTTGCACTCTTTAATGTTTGAGCAAAATTATTGACGATTGCTTCTGCCTCTGAATTATCTCTAGAGGCACTTGAAACATTAGGATTGTTTGCATTTTCTTCGTCATTTCCCCCAGGATAAGCACTAGTATTTAAAGTGACAAATAAAACATTATTATATAAATAGTAATAGTTTCCTTGAGTTTCCATATCACGGCGTTCACTAAAATCATATTGACCATCACTATTTGGTGTCACCCCATTAGAAGCTGCATTATTTTTAATTTCATTTTCAGTTGCCTGAATATAATTTCCGTGACTTTGACTAGTTCCACTATTTTGTCCTCTAAATGTTGTTTTAACTTCAGTTAATGATTCCATTTGATTTGGTAAATTAAAATGATCTGCGAACATATAGTGTCTATCATGATTTCCAACAGCTGGAGCATATGGAATTGATGTCATTTCTTCTGGTGCAAAAAAAGCCTCATACTCGCTTGATTTTCCCCAGTTTTGATCTTCAACTTGATCCCCTGCTGACACTACTAAGTCAACACCTTGTTTTTCTAAAGTTTCCATCATAGTTGCCCAACCGGTTTGATTTGTTTCATCACTTGGGTTCCAACCTTCAGAATTAATTTCCTTGTTTTCCTTTATTTGTGGATCGCTTGTAAAACCAAAAGTAAATTCATTGCTTGATGGAGTTGTATAATTATATTCCTTTGACCAAGTTGTTCCCCCATCATTTGAAATATAATAAGTATACTTAGTATCTGGTTTTAAATTACTGATTGTCGTTTTACATACTAATTTTCCAGTATCAGTATATTTATCACTTTTTATTTCGGTTGGCGAAGTCAATGGTTTGGCTGTTACATCATAAGTTTGATCACCAAACTGAATTTTTGCTACCGTCGTTCCTGCTGGTGCATACCAATTTAGATTGATTGATGTCGTTGTTGCCCCTGGCTGAAGTGTTAAACTATCCACACTAAATGAACCAGTATGGCTTTCACCTGCAACCTCACTATAAGTATCTTGGGCATAACCTTTAGTCAAAATGTTATTTTGACCAATCAACATTGTCGATAATGTTACTAAACACAGGACCCCTTTAATAATTCGATTATTTACTTTTTTCATATACTTTTCCCCTAATTACATATTTGTACGTAGTGTACTAAGTAAATTTATCATAGCCGTCAATTTCTAACTATTTCTATTTTGTAAATTTTAAAATAAGATTTTGTAAATAAAAAACTATTTCCAGTTAGAAATAGTCTACCTTTGTTTTCATAGCATCATTGCTACAAAAATTTGAATTATTCCCATAATAGCAAGACTAAAACCAATTGTTCTATTAAGTATCATTATTAGAGTACTAATCATGATCAATATTTTCCTAATAATTATTGATACTTTGGTCTTTTACAGGGGTCCTTCTTTATTCAAATAAATTAATTGAATCAAGTTTTTTATTGTTTTTGATAATTTTTTTCAATTTTTGATTTATAAACATCTTAATTATGCTTTCTCGTATAGCCAACCATAATAATAATTGTTCCGACAATCATATTTAAAGCTAAATTCATAATCATCGAAAATAAATTGACACCAGATATGTAGTTGGCAGGAATATTAGTAATATTTGATAAATAGATACATAAACCAATCTTATACCAAATATTCAGCGTTGTTTTTACCCATATCCATATGACTATATATACATACAAATTAGTAAACAAAGCAATAACCAAAGCTTCATGTAAAAACCAGTCTAATGAATACACCTGAACTGAAACTACATAAAGCAGTGGAATTACCCCTATACTGGCTACAATAATAGCTTTAATAACAACATTTTCTTTAGCTTGAACTAAAACCGTTAAAATTATCCAAGCATAAATAATTGCTGCACTACTTATTATTGACCACGTGAAACTATGATTTAGGTAATAATTACATAAACATGGTACAAAGATTCCAATCATCATTACGATTGTGATAAAAAGATAACTGATCTTAATGATTCTCTCCTTGTTTTCAATTGCTTTTATCTTTGTATAATTGATTAGATTTTGAACTGTCTTTTTCTCACTTTTATCAACTACAGTACCACCAATCAATTCATCAATACTCATCTTTAAAGCCTCACTTAACGGTAATAATAATGAGATATCGGGACACCCGATTCCACGTTCCCATTTTGATACAGCTTTATCACTTACATTGATTAAATTTCCTAATTGTTTTTGAGTATACCCAAGATTTTTACGAGCTGATAAAATTCGTATCCCAATTTCTTTATTATCCATAAAATTACTTCCCTTCTACGTCCTAATCCTAACATAAAAGTTATAATTTTACTATCGACGGACTGTTTACCTCACTAGAATCCTTGATCTATAAAAAAAGTTGTAGTCAACCTACAACTTATTGAAAATATTCCTTACATAGTCAATAGGATATTGTGTAATTCTACTTACTTCATCTATATCTTTTTTAGCCAATAATAGATTTGTAATTACTACATCCATTGCTTCACCAATTTCAATCATATGATTATCGGGATCAAAGATTCGTATTACCCGCTGTTGCCAATTATATTTTTTGATTGGGTGAACATATTTAATATTTGGATATGTCTCCAACTTTTTTATAAATTTATCAAAATCATCAACTTCAAAATATAATTCCATATTACAAGCTTTATCACAAACCCAATCACTAGGGACATCAACGAGCCAGGCAAAATCTTTTTGTAAAGCAAAACCACCATCAAAAGTAATATTTAAACCATGATCTAAAATTATTTTTTGATCGAACAATTGCATATAGAACTGTTTAGAAACTTCGAGATTTTTGACTGCTAAGACAGTTGCTTCTAATTTCATTTGATTTTACCCCAACATCTGCATTGTTCTAAACGTTTTCCCTGATCCCCTTGTTTTTCGTCATAAGCATACGATTTAGCCAATTTGCATGGAAAATCTTCACATTCACCACAATGATTTAATTCTTTTGTTTCTACGCACGATTTAACCGGACAAATTTCACCCCAAAAAGGATGTTCGATATTAATACATCCAGCACACCCAATCTTGCTTTTAAACTCACATTCACTACATATAATTCCACATCTCGATTCAATCATTTTCATCACCATCCTAAGCAAATTATAACTTAGAACTTATATATTTCATTGTAAAAATCCGCCAAGTTCGATAAATATTTCTTAGGAGTTGTTTTTGTAATCTGCTTAAACACTTTGTTAAAATGAGCCTGATCAAAATAGCCCCCTTGCAATGCTAAAGATAAAAAATCATCTTCTTCTATTTGCTTTAATAAATAATTAAATCTTACTACCTTAGCATATTCCTTACCACTCAAGCCTATGTAATTATGAAAATCACGTAATAATTGTCGTGAAGAAAGGTGACAATCACTAGCTACCTTTTCTAAACTAACATTTCCGTGATCCTGATCAATAATTTCTTTAGCTCTAATCAAACGAGCTGGTAATAAATTAACTTTTCTTTTTCCCGTAAAATATTTATTAAAAGCTTTGATCAACTGTTCATAATCTTTACATGATTGATAAAGTAATGCTAACTCTTCATCAAGCTGCACATCTAAATATCTCAATTGCTGACGCTGATTTACAAGTTTTTTTTGATGTAAACCACTAATTTGATACAATCCTCCTGGTCTAAATTCTACAAAGAAACGAGCTGGGGCTTTTTGCAAATCATTTTCTAAAACCACGATTTCACTCATTGGACCCCAAAAATCTCTTCGAGAGCGTCCCTGAAAAATAAAACAGCCACTAGCATCAGGAATAATATGAAATAATTTTGATGAGGCGGGAACTTCACTAGGAAAAGTAATTGTATAATGAGCAATAATATCTTTTAATTCTTCACTAGGAGCAATATAAATATGATGATCTGTTTTATTAATATAACTTCCCTTATAATCGAAATTCTTCATTAAATTACCTCTTTATATTAAATTACCTGCATTATTTTATATACTCAGTATAATATTGGCAGGACATTTAATCAAATCTTAACAATCTTCATTGGCTATAAATATTTACATTCAATCATGAATTTGATAGAATAATTCTCATAAAATTTAATTACATAAAAAAGGAGTGTTTTAATTTATGGATGCAGGCCCCGAGTCTTCAATCACATTGCAATTAATTTTAATCGTTGTTCTTACCTTAATCAATGCATATTTTGCGGCTAGCGAAATGGCAATTGTTTCGGTAAACAAAAACAAGATTCGTCGTTTAAGCGAGGAAGGAAATAAGAAAGCTAAGTTAGTAGAAAAACTATTAGATCAGCCAACTAACTTCTTATCAACGATCCAAGTAGCGATTACTTTAGCAGGTTTCTTTAACTCAGCTAGTGCTGCTACGGGTATTTCTGTTAGTTTAGCTAATCTTTTAAAAGTTTGGTCAATTCCTTACGCTGATACAATCGCAGTTGTCTTGATTACTATTTTAATTTCTTTTATTACTTTAATCTTTGGGGAATTAGTTCCAAAAAGAATCGCTTTACAAAAAGCGGAATGGTATTCAATGTTCTGTGCTAAGCCTATTTTGATCATCAGTAAAATTGCTGGACCATTTATTAAAATTTTATCTTGGTCAACTAAGTTTGTCTTAAGATTATTTGGAATGGATGATGAAAATGTTGAAGAATCTTTGTCACGGGAAGAAATTCGTTCAATGGTTGAAAGTGGACAAGAGACAGGAGTTTTCAATGAAATTGAAACTGACATGATTACCAATATTTTTGAATTTGATGATAGTTTAGCTTTAAACGTCATGACCCCAAGAACTGATGTTTATTGTATTGATATTAATGACCCATTAAGTGAGAACATTGATCAAATGATGTCAATGCAGTATACTCGAATTCCTGTTTATGATGATTCAATTGATAATATCATTGGGATTTTAAATATGAAGGATTTTGCTATTGAAGCTAGACAAGTTGGTTTTGACAATGTTGATATTCGTAAGCTATTACGAAAACCATACTTTGTCTTAGAGACTAAAAATATTGATGATTTATTTAAAGAACTACAAGAAGATCGCCAACATATTGCAATTCTTGTAGATGAATATGGTGGGTTTTCAGGGATCGTCACAGTTGAAGATCTAATCGAAGAAATCATGGGAGATATCGAAGATGAGTATGATCATGACGATGAACCTAAACTACAAAAAATAGATGACTATAATTTTATCGTTGATGGAAATTATCTAATTGACGATCTTGATGATGAATTAGATTTAAAATTAGATAATGTTAATCATGATACAATCAGTGGTTTTGTTCTTCATTTATTAGGAGAAATTCCTGATGATAATCAAGAACGTAGTGTAACTTATGAAAATCTTACATTTAAAATTACTGGTGTAAAAGGTAATCGTGTAACAAAAATCAAATTAACAATTAAAAAATCAGAAGAAAAAGAATCCGATTCTAGTGAAGACTAAAATCGGATTTTCTTTTTAAAATAATAGTAATTATAGAAGTAATCAATTCTGTTACCACATAAGTTAGCCAAACTCCATCTACTTTAAAAATAGTTGATAAAATAAATATTACTGGTGCAATTAAAATAAAACCTCGTAATGATGAAATTATAAAAGCTTGACGTGGTTTATCGCTTGCACTAAAGAAAGTGGCACTAATCATATTTACTCCTGCAAAAATAAAGCCCCCAAAATAAATATGAATTCCTCTAACTGCCAAATCCAGCAATTCCGGATTGCTACTTGAATTAAACAAAGCTACGATCTGAGCAGCAGCAAAATAACTGCTAAGATAAACAATAACTGCAAATATAATAACTGTCCAAAGACCATAATGATAAGCTAAATTTACATTTCGATATTCTTTAAAACTAAGATTTTTACTAATAATTGGTTGAATTCCCTGAGCAACCCCTGTAAACATCGATACAATAACAAAAGCGATATTAGCAATAATTCCGTAGGCTGCAACACCTATATTCCCGCTATACTTCAACAAAGTAAAATTAAATAACAACATTACTATTCCAGTAGCTAATTCTCCTATTAAAGCTGATAATCCTAATAAAAAAATATCTTTACAATGGTTAAGACATAATTTTGTTTTAAGAAATTTAAAATTAGCTTTCTTGATTACATATGGAGACATAATTGAAATTGAAATAACCGGTGCTACCCCTGTTGCTAAAGCAGCCCCAAACATTCCTAAACCAAAAGGGAAAATAAATATATAATCCAAAACAACATTAGTTAAACTACCAATTAACATTCCCATCATTGCTAATCTCGGATTATCATCATTACGAACAAAGCCAATCAATAAATTATTCAACATAAACATTGGTGCAAAAAACATAATTGTTTTTAAATAAGTTGCAGTATAGATAGTTGTATCTTGATTAGCCCCTAAAAGATTTGCTAATGATGTCGACGCACTTAGTCCCAAAACAACAAAAATAATGGCTAGAATAAGCATAAAATAAAGAGCATTACTGAAAATTATATTTTGTGAGGTTCTATTACTATTTACCTTTAACAAAGAATACCGTGTTCCCCCACCGATTCCAATCATTAGTCCTAAGCCATTTATTAAACAGTACATTGGTAAAGCTAAATTTAGAGCTGATAATCCAATTTCACCAACACCATTTGCAATAAAAAAAGTATCTGCCAGAATATAGCATGATAAACCAATCATTCCTAAAACATTTAACGATGTATATTTTAAGAAATCTTTAAAAATATAATTTTTCATCCTCATTCCTCCAGTCTTTCTCCATCTTAAACTATAAGATTACCTTATAGTCAATCAAATTTTAAAAATATTTCAACTAAAGCGACTAGATTAATCACTTTTTTATTTATCAAGTTGTAACTTTTAAATAAACTAGCCTAAAACACTAATCTTCATTTTATTAGCCAATAATTTTGATTATTATTTAATTAGTTATCAGTTATTACTGAAAGGGGAGGTGAAAATGGAAGATTTCCTAAAAGATGTATATACATCGATATATAAAAAGTGGATTTTATTTCAACAGATCGATAATTGTCAAATTATGCTTTCATCAAAAGATCAAAATAAAATTATCTTGGAGACAAAGTATGGTGTAGCTAATGTTATTTTTTATAAATTCAATATTATTGAATTAAATGTTATTAGTAAAATAGATCAAGAATCTTGTTTCTTTTTACACTTTCAAATGAATAACATAAATCATGCAATTAATCTATTTTATGAAATGGTTGAATGTTTAAAAACATTGATCAAGAAACCAAAAATAAAAATCTTATTATGCTGCAGTGGTGGTCTTACAACAACTTATTTTGCTTATAAGATTGATGAAGCAATTCAGTTATTTGCTCTTGATTATGAAATTGCAGCAACTGGCTACAACGAATTATTCAAAAAAGGTGAACAATATGATGTAATCCTACTAGCACCTCAAGTTTCTTTTATGTATGCAAAAGTTAAAAAGATTTTTAAAGATAAATATTTACTTAATATTCCTGCACAAGTATTTGCTAAATATGATGTAAAAGAAATTCTTAATCTAGTTGACCAAGAACTAATTAAAAAACGTAACAAAAATGGTCAAGTTCAATTGCTTTCGATTAGAAATAAAACCATCACCTTTCATCGTAAAATTCTATGTATTTCTCTTTTTAGAAATCGTAATCGGATTCATATTGCATATCGACTTTATCAAAGTCAAAGTGATATTATTGTAAACAATGAAACAATTAAACAACGAATTACAATTCAAGACATCTATGATGTTATCGATACTGTTTTATTAAATTATCCAGGTATTGAAGTTATTGGTTTTTCAACACCAGGAATTGTTAATAATGGATTTGCTACAACTGCCAGTATTAATGGTTTTGATGATATGAATTATAAAAAATTGTTTACAAGCAAATATTCACAAAAATTTATTATTACAAACGATGTTAATACCGCAGCAATTGGCTATCATGCTACTCAAAATCAATACTCATCAATTGTGTTACTTTTTCAGCCAATGAGTACTAAAGCTGGTGCTGGTATCATCATTGATAATAAATTAATCAATGGCAAGCATAACGTGGCAGGTGAAATGAAATACCTCCCCGTAAATCTATTAGAGAAAGGTGCTAATGTATATAAAACACCAGAAGATATTATTAAAATTGTTAAATATATTTCTTTATCGATTATTAGTGTAATTGGGCCTGAGGCAATCGTTATCTTTTGTAGTCTTTTACCTAATATTGAAGATTTAGAAAATGAGTTAAAAACAGTATTACCACAAGAATATATTCCTCGGTTAATTAAAATTGACGATATTCAAGAATATATTTTCCTAGGTCAAACAATTATTTGTACCTAAATTAAATAAAAATTAAGGAGAAAATTATGAAAAAGATTTTATTAGTATGTTGTGCAGGAATGTCTACAAGTTTATTAGTAAACCGGATGCGAGAAGTTGCTAAAACAAAAGAAATTGATTGCAAAATCTGGTCAACAAGTGAAAAAGAATTACCAAATGAATTTGCCCAAGAACCTGCTGATGTAATTCTTGTTGGTCCACAAATCAGATATTTACTTAATAATATTAAAAAAGAAGTAAACAATACTGTTCCAGTTGAGCTTATTGATATGCGTATTTACGGTATGATGGATGGTGAAAAGGTTCTTAATCAAGCTTTAAACGCATTAGAAAAATAATCAACTGACAGCTATTTTAAATAGTGCATATAATTAGATAATTCAAGACGATAGAGCAATGTTGCATATAAAATATTGATTACGTATTCAGCACTAAAAGTAGCACATAAGCTATCAATATCTTCAAATAAACTAGTATCAAATAATAGATAATCGTGGCACAGCTGAATTAGATCCTTACCCTTTTTACCTAATATCCCGACCGTATATACATTCCTATTTTTTAAGATTTTAGCAATTTCTTTAATTAAGTTATTATCGCCGGTCGTAGTGATAAGGATCGAGACGTTACTTTGATGCTGCTGCATATTATCAATATATTTAATATTAATACCATTTTGATATGAACAAGGAAGCCCTAATGATTGTAATTTAAAACACATTTCTTTAGCAATCGTATCTGAAAGACCAATTCCATAAATATCGATAAACGAAGCACTCAATATCCGATTACAAACACGATTAACAACATTTTTATCTAGTAATCGATTTGTCTGAATCATCGCTTTTTCATATAAAGAGGCAATTACTTTTTCAGTATCTTCTAAAGATGTAAAATACTGTTCAGGATGCTCAGTTGGGAGATCATTATATTTAAGATAATCATTTCTTTCTAAGATCAATGTAGATAAAAATTCACGAAAATTATTGAATCCTAATTTCTTATAAAGACGGGTTACTGCCGCTTGTGAAGTATAACTCTGTTTTCCCAACTCACTGCTTGTAAGATTATTAATTTTTTGATCTTTGTTTAAAAGAAATTGAGCAATACTTTTTTCAGTATTGGTAAGGTTATTATCATCTAATAAGTGTTCTATAATCATATTTCGTAGACCTCCTTTAACTATTTGATCGTATCTATATTTTATCAAATAATCAATAAAATAAAAGGGTTGAATAAATCAACCCAGTAATTGTCTATTAATCGCATAAACATTGCCAATTATCATCAAAATGTGCTTTGAAGCACATTTTTATCTGTTCTAAAGTTACTTTCTCCTCAGCTAATTCAGGAAGTTCATCTAGGCTAAAATAACCACTATCAAGTGTTTCAATATTTGGTTTAAATGCACCACCAAGATAAGAACATTCTATGAAAATCTTAGTAATTCCATACGCATAGCGAGGTGTATTATGAATATTACGATCTAGAATTGCAATTACTTTAACTATCTGAGCCTCAATCCCGGCTTCTTCTTGTAATTCCCTAATTGTATTTTCTTTAACACTTGCTAAAGCATCTACCCAACCACCGGGAATTGACCAGCGTCCATCAGATTCCTGCACCAGCAAAATCTTATCACCTTTAAAAACAGCACCACGAGAATCTAATTTTGGTGTTTGAAACCCTGTTTCATTACAAAATAATGAAGTAACTGTTGCAATCGGTAAATCACTTTGTAAAGCGACCATTTCTGCAGATATTTGACGAATTCGCTCAAATCTTTCTTGATCAAATTTATCTTTTGTATATGCTAATCCACCTTGAGCTAAAAATTGTAACTCTTGAGCTAAATCTAACCACCTATTTTGTTTGTTCATCATTTTTTTCTCTAGTTTCATTAATTACAACTCGATGCGGATATGGAATATCAATCCCGTTTTCATCAAAACGTTTCTTAATAATCAAACGCAAATCTGATAATAATTGAAAACCAGCACCACTATCCTTAGATAATAATGTTGCTCGTAATTGAATTCCACTATCATTAAATTCGACACAATGAACTTTAACCATTGGTTCATGTTTTTTCTTTTGTGCTTTAGTTCTGCCATCTAAACATAATGAATGTTTACTTCCTTCTTCTTGAATAATTTCAATTGCTTTTTGAATATCACTTTCGTAAGAAACCTCAAGATATAAATAGTTGGCTTTTTGAGTCTTAACATTAGATACATTTTCAATAATTGCTTTATTCATTATCGTATTAGGTATAATTACCTGTGTTCTTTCTAATGTTTCAATGACACTGTGGCGCATTGAAATATCAATTACAGTTCCAATAACATTATATTCTCTAACATTGACAAAATCACCAATTTTATAAGGCTTATAAGTCATGATCATAAAACCATTGATCATATTACTTGCAGCTTCTTGTGATGCTAACCCAACTACAACTGCTAAGATTCCCCCACTGGCCAGCAGAGCCTTAATGATTGACTGCATCGCCGTAATTTCACTCATAATAATTGCTAAAACAATTGTTACTAAAACGATTTTTTTAATACGCATTGGAAAAACTAATTTCAACGGATCATTTATCTTCTTTTTTATAATTTTATTGATTATTTTATTAATAACCAAAACTATAACAACTGATATCAAAATACTTATTCCGCTATCAATTAATCCATGTTCAAATAAACTATTTATTCGTTCATAAGTTTTATCCATTTAACCACCTACTTAGATTTTGAACCATAATATTTACCAATAAAATATAGACAGATACATTGAATAGCTCCAATTATTGATAACATCAATAAAACATAGCTAATCCAAAATAATATATCATTACCTGTATTAAAAGCATTAATTATTAGAAATACTACAAACGATATAGCTGCCACAATCCCTAAATACTTTGAAAAGCCTAGAAATCTAGCCGATAAAATTCTATTTTTGTCCATTTTATTTACCTATACAAAAGCGTTTAAATAATTCATCTAATAAATCTTCTTTCGCTTTCTCTCCTAATATTTCTTTTAAATTATTCCAACATTCATATAAATCAGTAACAATCAAATCCGTTGGTATCATCATTTCCATAGCTTCAACAGCTTGCTTTAAAGCCTGACTAGCACGTTGTAATAACATTGTTTGACGTGCATTTGTCAGAATATGATCATTATTATCAATAATCTTACCTAACTCAAACATTTTTTTGATTTCTTCTGTCAAAGTGCTAATTTGATTATCTTTAGCACTAATAACAATACCATCTAAATCTACTTTTGTTCCTTGATCGGCTTTATTAAGTACGATAATTCTAGTAGCATCTTCTGTTAGTTCTAATAACTGCATATCTTCACTACTTAATGACTGCGAACCATCAATTACCAATAAAACAAGGTCCGCTTGGTGAATCAGTTCTTTAGACTTTTCAACCCCCATACTTTCAATAATATCATCAGTTTCTCGGATTCCTGCAGTATCAATCATATTGAGAACTACTCCATCAATGCTAATACTTCCTTCAACAATATCCCGGGTTGTTCCTGCAATATTTGTTACAATTGCTTTATCCTCTCGAAGCAGAGCATTCAATAAACTACTCTTACCAACATTAGGACGTCCAATAATAACTGTTTTAATTCCCTCTTTAACTAATTTAATATTTTTAGAATCATCAAGAATCTTATTCATTTTAGTCAATAGATTGGCACTTCGTGGTAATAACGAAGAAGCAGTCAATTCCTCAACATCATCATATTCAGGATAATCAATATTAACTTCGATCTGAGTGATTATTTGAATTAAATCTTCTTTCAAATCTTCAATAAAACCGCTAATACTACCACTAATTCCTTTTAACGCTAAATCTGTTGCATAACTATTTTTAGCAGTAATAATATCACTAATTGCCTCAGCCTGTGATAAATCAATTCGACCATTAAGAAATGCTCTTTTACTAAACTCACCACGCTCAGCCATTCTAGCACCATTTTTGATACACACTTCTAATACTCGTGAAGTAATATAAACACCACCATGACAATTTATTTCCACCATTTCTTCACCTGTAAATGTTCTTGTACCTCGATAAATATTAACTAACACTTCATCAATTCTTTTTCCATCGTCAATGATATATCCATAATTGATCGTATGACTAGGTTTTTCTATTATTTTGCCTGTAAAGAATTTTTGAACAAAGGCAATACAATCTGGACCACTTACTCTAATCATTGAAATTGCAGCTTCTAAGCGACTTGTTGCAATTGCAACAATAATATCTTCGTTCAAAATATCACCTTCCTTTATCCTTTGTATTTTATCATAAATTATTATTAATTAATATACCTAATCAATGCTATAATGGTGGTAAGCAGGGAGGAATTCAACATGAAACTTGGAATTATCGGTAGCGGAATGATCGTCTACGATTTATTAACATTCATTGATATTATTGATGAAATAGAACTAACGGCAATATTAGGGAGAAAAGAATCTCAAGAAAAAATTGAAACACTTATAAATAAACATCATATAAAAAAAGCATACTATGATTATGATGAATTGTTAAATGATGATGAAATAGATACTATTTATGTAGCTTTACCAAATCATCTCCATTACGAATATACAAAAAAAGCCTTATTGCATAATAAACATGTTATTTGTGAAAAACCATTTACTTCAAATGTCAATGAATTAGATGAATTAATTGCTTTAGCTAAACAACAAAATTGTCTTTTATTTGAAGCAATTACAAACCAGTATCTTCCAACTTTTAAAGAAATAAAAGAAAAAATATCTGAGATTGGGAAAATCAGTATTATTTCATCTAATTATTCCCAATATTCTTCACGTTATAACGCTTTTAAACGTGGTGAAATATTACCAGCATTTGATGTCAATAAATCTGGTGGGGCTTTAATGGACTTAAATGTATATAATATTCATTTTGTTGTTGGTTTATTTGGTGCCCCTAATAAAGTAGAATATTTTGCTAATATTGAAAAAGGAATTGATACTTCAGGAGTTGCTATCTTGGAATATCCAACATTTAAAGCAATCTGTATTGGTGCTAAAGATTGTGGTGCTCCAATCATTTCTACAATTCAAGGTGACCAAGGTTGTGTAAAAATTGATGGTCCTACCAGTGTTCTAACTGATGTGCAAATTTTAAGAAATGGCCGAGATAGTGAGATTCTACCAACTGGTAACTATCATCGAATGTATAGCGAATTTAAAGTTTTTGCGGAATGTATTGATAATAATGACTTTACTACATGTAATAAAATGCTTGAACATTCACGAATCGTCATGGATGTTTTAACTAAAGCACGCCAAAGTGCAAATATTATTTTTGGTTGCGAACGGGATACAAAATAATCTGTATCCTTTTTTATTATCAAGACATAGTAACAATGCTATAATAATATATATACATTACAAATTGGAAGAGGGTGGCTAAATGCAGAAGATATTTAGGAAATACATTATCATAATCATGTCTATTTCATTAGCCTCTGTTCTTTTAATAAATTTTTTCTTATCAACTGATTCTTTACAAGCCCGAACTTTAGAAACATTTAATTTAAAAATTAATCAAGTAATTCAAACAATTGAAAATAATCGTACCGAATTAGTATCTTTGAAATCTAGTCTTGATGAAGATTATTTAACTAGAGCAAAAGCATTTGCTTATGTTATTGAAAAAAATCCTAATATCATTGAAAGTGTCACTGAACTTCAAAATTTAGCTACACTACTTGATGTAGATGAATTACATGTAAGTGATAGTGAGGGTTTAATTGCTTACTCATCAGTTCCTAAATATGTTGGTTTGGATTTTCATAATGGTGAACAAATGCGTGGTTTTTTACCAATTTTAGAAAGCGATGACCCTGATGAATATGTTATTCAAGATGCTCAGCCTAATACTGCTGAAGGTAAAATTATGAAATATGTTGGAGTGGCTCGTAAAGACAAAAAAGGATTAGTACAAGTCGGTCTTGAACCAACACGACTTTTAGAAGCACAACAAAGGAATACATATTCCTATATATTTTCTAGATTTCCCACAAATGAAGGTGAGCAGCTTTTTGCAATCAATAAAACAACCAACGAATTGATTGCCAGCACTAATGATTTAGACGACAAAGAAGCAAGTTACTATACTTATGATAATTTAAAAGATTGTCAATCTGGTACTTTTAAAGATATTGGAAACAAAACTGAAAATTTTTTTGTAACTAGAGAATATGATAATATTTTAATTGGAGCAACTGTTCCAAAAGATATTTTATATAAAAATCGTTCAAGTGATTTATTATTAATTGGTGCTTATTTAATTGCAATCGAAATCGTTATCGTTGTGTCAATCAATGTTATATTAAACAAAAAAGTATTAAAAGGAATTCATAGTGTCCTCAATGATTTAAATAGAATAAAAAATGGCGATTTAAATACTGTCGTAAAAGCTGATGATAATCAAGAATTGATAGATTTAAGCTCTGGAATCAACAGTATGGTTAATAGTGTTGTCAACTCCGCTGATCGAATATCAAAAATTATCTCCATTATCGATATCCCACTAGCAGCATTTGAATATCAAAATGATACAAAACAACTTTTTGCCACTGCAAGATTGAAAGAACTGCTCCATTTAAGTGATGAAGAAGCAAATCAAATGTATCTTGATCCAAAACAACTATTAAAAAAACTACAAATAATTATTAGCAATCCAATTGAAGGTGAGAGTGATGTTTATTGTCTTGAAAAAGATACTTTTATAAAAATCCGACTTGTGAAAGATGAAAATGGTTTCTATGGAACTGTTAATGATGTTTCTTCTGATATTTTAAAGAAAAAACAAATTCAGTACGAAAAAGATCATGATCATTTAACTGGACTATTACTATACCCATCATTCAAAAGAGAAGTAACTTTAGTCATTAATAACAATAATTATAATCATTTATATGCAGCTGTAATGGTTGATTTAGATTCATTTAAACATATAAATGATACTTATGGTCATGATTTTGGTGATCATTATTTGAAACGTTTGACCTACGCATTAAATAAGCTTTCTAAATCAAATTGTTTAATCGCACGACGATCTGGTGATGAATTTTGTCTCTTTATTTATAATTATCAAGATAAAAATACTATAATAAATCAATTAAATAAATTATGGTCTTATTTTAAAGAAGAATTAATTGAACTTCCTGATCATTCATATCAATCAATAAAAGTATCTGGAGGCTTTGTATGTAGCAGTGGTCCAAATAATACTATCGAAGAATTAATGAAGAAATCTGATAAAGCTCTGTATGAAGCAAAAAACCACTATAAAGGTCATTTTATTGAATATAAAGGAAAATAGTTGATAGTAAATCATAACCACGCCTAAAAGACGTGGTATGCACCCGCCCTGTAAGGGCATGTTGTTGCGCTAGTCATTCGACCACTGAACGCCTTGACAACCGCAACGTCATTTGCTCACTGACCCTCAAAGGGTCTTTTACTTTTTTTCTTTTTCTTGTCCCCTTCCACTGGTTCTCCTGTGAACGGGTCAATAAATTCTTCCATACTCATTTGATCACTCAACTTATCTTCCGCCAACTGATTTTGAATATATTCTCTCACTGTCTTCTCGTTCTTTCCTACTGTATCTACAAAATAGCCTCTTGCCCAAAATTTTTGATTTCCATATTTATATTTCATACTTGCATGACGATCAAATATCATAAGCGTTGACTTGCTTTTCAGGTATCCCATGAACTCCGCCACAGAATACTTTGGTGGTATTTCTAATAGAAGGTGAATATGATCAGGACATAACTCTCCTTCTATCAGCTCTACTCCCGGTTTTCTTTCAATTAAGGTCTTTATAATTAATCTTATATCATGTCTTAATTTATTGTATATTACCATCCTTCTAAATTTTGGTACTATTACAATATGAGATTTACATCTATATGATGTATGTGATAAACTTTTTGTGTCTTTCATAGACTAACCTCCTCGTTATTTTATTTGCAGCTGCCAGGCTACAATTATTATATCACGAGGAGGTTTTTTACCCAGACGCTAAAGCTTTATTGTTACCACGCGCATAGCACGTGGTTTTTGTTTCACAATAAAAAACACTATGTCATGCATAGTGTTTAAAACATCGTCGCCATTAACAATACTGCGATTAGATTTTTTGCAGCATGTAAAATGATCGGAGCTATAATTGTTTGACGTTTTTCATATACGATTGAAAAAGATAAACCTGCCATCATATATGGAATCAATTTAATCCATTCACTCATATCACCAGCTAAAATATAGCTGTAAACATGTAACAAGCCAAATAGGAATGCTGAAATCAAATGAGCCCAAACCATATTTTTTTGTCGTAAACTGTTGAAAATCAGACCTCTAAATAACAACTCTTCAATAAATGGTGCAATAATTACTGATTGAAAAAACATTAATAGAAAATTAGATTGCACAAGAGTTTCCACTAATGTCTGGTTAGCTGCTTCGCCTGATTGAGGGGCTACAAGATTGACAATCAGTTCCCCTGCAATTGAAAATAAATATGCTAAACCAATCCCGATCGTAAGCACCCATATTATATTTTCCAAAAAGTCTTTTTTAAAAACAAGCCAGTTTTCTTTAATAAAACCCTTAAACACAATAATCAAAGGAATAGCAGTTACAATTCCAATGAATAAATTAAAAAATGCATTTAAACTATTAGTTGAAAAATCATTAGCTATATATACTGTATATAGCTTCAAAAAATAATTAATTACAATTGGTGCAAAATAAAGATACCAGGGAAAAATCAATATGACCCCTATCGCCTTTTGCCTACTATTTAATTTAATTTTTTTTATCAAATTCAAATTAACACCTCGTTAAATATTATTTTTATCTTCTAAATCAATTTCTTCAAAAAATACCGCTAAACTAGTATTTAGTTCAGCACCAAACAAATAAGTAGTCAAAGCCGCCACGATAATATTCAAAATTAATGGAATCGGTAAAATCATCTCAACAACAGCAGAAAGTACTAATACTAAGATAGCCCATCCTAAATATGACAAATACAGCATAAATAAAGTTCGTTTATGTCCTTTCATTAAACGAGCTGATTCACTCATTGCCTTGGCACCGCGTATATTATATTTTTCTAATACAAAAGGTGTTAAAGCAAATACCAAACTATAAATAAACGCTACAATTGCAATAATGATGATACCAATAAAAAAGATTACTCCTAGTGTTCCTAATGCTTCAATTACAGTTGGATCATTTAAATATGCACTTACATTAGTAGAGTATACAGCAGCTTGCTCAATAATTGCTCCTAATTGAGAAAAAACATTACTGTCTACTGTAAATCTAGCAATTACGAATATGATTAATCCAAGCAGCATCATAATCACCAATAATAATATTTCTCTAATAAAATATGTGCCAAATAAATCTTTAAAACGTCTTAATCCGACTACCCCATCTTGTTCAATAGTGACCTCATCACCTTGTTCATTGACTGTTTTTAATGCAGTTACCACATTCCCATGACCAAAGGGCAACATTATAATAGTTACAATCAATGAAAGAAATGGTATCACCCCGCCAATTTCTGAACCAATATAATTAGCCAAAGTTGTTATTACACTAATAAACACAAATACTGTAACTATATTATTACGATTAACTAAAACACTTTTAGCCTTTAATTTAATATCACGAACATTCATCTTTCCTCTACCTCCATGGGGCTATTATAGCAAATATCTGACTCAAAAGGAAACTATTTAATATCCAAGCTTGTCTTAATTGCTTGATTGATCAGATTCATTACTTGGCTATCAATCATTCCAACTTTTTCTTTAATTCGCTGTTTATCAATCGTTCTAATTTGTTCTAGTAAAACTACACTCTTTTTTTCCAATGAACTGCAATCAACCATCACATGGGTTGGTAACGGATTTTTTGTTAATCGTGAAGAAATTGGCGCAATAATCACTGTTGTCGAATATCGATTGCCCTTATTATTTTGTAAAACAATCACAGGTCGATATCCTCCTTGTTCACTCCCCACTACCGGAGATAAATCAGCATAATAAATTTCCCCTCTATGTATCATATCTACAACTCCTTTAGTGCAGTATATGAATTAGAACTTTTTTTATTCTATGAAAATCTTTTTACTAATCGGATAATTATGATATGATATTTGCGTGGAGGTAAAAAGATGATAACAGCAGTAATTTTTGATATGGATGGTTTAATGATTGATAGTGAGAGAGTTACATTCGAGGGATATAAGCATGTATTAGCTAAACATAATTTAACATTATCATTAGAAGCCTATAAAACTCTTTTAGGAAAGCCTGTTAAAGCAGTCTATGAGCTTTTCCATAAAGATTATGGCGACGATTTTGATGTTGAGGAAACAATTAAAGCAGTTCATCAATATATGGCTGACTTATTTGAAAATGAAGGGGTTCCTTTAAAAGAAGGATTAATTGAGTTACTAAAGTATTTAAAAGAAAACGACTATAAAACAATTGTTGCAACCAGTTCACAGCGTCATCGTGTTGATCATATTTTAGAATTATCTGGTTTACAAAAATATTTTGATGATTCCATTTGTGGTGACGAAGTAACAAAAGGAAAACCTGATCCTGAAGTATTTTTAAAATCATGCCAAAAATTAGGAATTACGCCCGATGAAGCTCTGGTTCTCGAAGATTCTGAATCCGGAATTAACGCTGCCTATAGTGCAGGCATTAAAGTAATTTGTATTCCTGATTTAAAATACCCTGATCATAAGTTTGCGATAATGACTAATAAGATCATGGACAATTTATCAAATGTCCGTGATTATTTGGCGAATGAAAATCATTAAATAAACACCAAGAATTAATTCTTGGTGTTTATTAATTTATCGATAAACATAACAATTCTTTGTGTATTATGACCATCTTGATATTTAAAAAACATATCTCTAAATGCCTTAATATCATATTTTTTATTACCTTGCAAGGCTGCAATAACTTGCGTTTCATTATAACAGATTGCTCCGGGCATGACCCTTCGATAATCCACAAAACATCCTAATGTTTCAATATATTCATCTAAATCCGGAACAAAAAAACACATTGGTTTATTTAATAAGGAATAATCAAAGATAATTGATGAGAAATCAGAAATCAAGACATCACAAACTGCGAATAAATCATGAGTATTTTCATGATTCATATTAATCACTCTAGAATCGTCTGATAGCGTAGTTTTCAATAACAATGGGTGAAATTTAAAGATTATTACGTATTCTTCTCCCAGTGCATTTAAAACTGCTTGAGCATCAAAGTCAACTGTTTTAAAACCCTGATAAATATTTCCTCTAAAAGTCGGTGCATATAAAATAACCTTTTTTCCTTTTAGAATCGGATATCTACTATACATACGTGCTTTCGCTTGTGTTAAATAATATGGATCAACAAGATGATCCGCACGTGGCATTCCTGTAATAATAACGCCCTGCTCGGAAACGTTGAAAGCTTCTTGATAAGGCTGCTTCCAATAATCACTATTTGCAATCACATAGTCATAATTTTTAATAGGATATTCACGTTTGATAGCATTTCCAAACTTTTTGATTGCTCCAGTCGCATGCCATACCTGAATAACTTTAACGCCAGGTCGTTTAAAATTACTAATTACATAGTTATTGTCTGTAATCAAAACAACTTTAGAAGTATTAATTACATAAATTTGCTTAATACAGTTTAACATATACAAAAAATTGTTAATTAAACTTTTTTTATTATAATTTATTAATACCATTTTTAAACTATATTTGTTTTCTTTTTTTAACTCCTGATAAATAAGTTCAAGATCACTTTCAAGTTGATTCGACTCTAATGAAATAAAGGCTATTTGTCCTTGCTTGATTGAACATCTTAAAACAAATATATTGGCTATTTTTAAGATAATATTAATAATAATTTTCTTTATTCCCATCTCATCACCTACTTTAATAAAATTTCAATAACCCGTTTACTCGCATTGCCATCTTCATGATTATTAAACTGTTCATTAAATATTTGCAATCGATTATAGTCAAATTTTTCAGAGAAAATTTTTTGGATCAATTCATCCTCACTTTCAATAACATCGCCTGGTAAATCATGATAAATATCTAAATAAAAGCCTCTTAACTCATCACGATAAGTGTCTAAATCATACATAAAAAAATAAATTGGTCGTTTTAATATTGCATAATCAAAAAATACACTTGAATAATCTGTAACTAAGACATCGGCAATTAAATACAAGCTGCTAATATCTTCTTTAGGATCAATGTAGTAGACAAATTCTTTAACTGCCTCTAAATCAAAATCATTTACAATTAAATAATGGGGTTTAAAAATAACAATATAATCTGTACCTAGAATTTTTTGCCACTTTTTAAAGTCAACTTCTAATTTAAATGTATACCCTTTTAAATTATATGAATTGTCACGCCAAGTTGGCGCATATAAAATTATCTTCTTACCCTCAGGTAAATTTAATTTATCTTTTATTTTTTTTATATCATCAGAATTATAATTTGATAAAATATCATTTCGTGGATATCCCGTTTCAATCAAGCGCTCTCTCTCAATCGCAAAAGCACTTTGAAAGACTTCAGTTGTAAAAGCACTAGGACTAATCATATAATTATACTTACTTACATCATTATCGTAGGTTGAACGCATTTCTTCAACGCTCATTTCACTACGATAAAAGGTTGTTCCTTCTGGAACTTCAATATCATGTGCTAATTTTTTTAATGGTGTCCCATGCCATGTTTGTAAATAAACTTGGCTATCTTTTTTCAAAACATATTTTGGGAGCTTGCAATTAGCAATCCAATATTTACTACGCGCTAGATAGAAAAAATAAGCAATACTAAAATACTCAATAATTCTAGCATTTTCAATTTTTAATTTTTTTTGTTTATGATTTTTTATTGCATAAATGCAACGATAATCAGCATATTGTGAATGTTTTGAAAGATATTGGTGAATTGCCATTGGATTATCAGAATAACCGCGACCATGAAAAGAAATAAAAAGAATTGTTTTTTCCTGACAAGGAATAAATCGATATACGAATCGATATAAAATTCTGATTAACTTACCGAGTAGTTTCTTTAATATTTTCATTTACTTTCCTCCCATAAAAATAAGGGGTAAACCCCTTATTTAAAAACTGCTTCAACAACTCGCATAGCAGCATTCCCATCTTCCCATGAACAAAAACGTTCATAAAATTGTTCATAACGTTGTTGATATTCTTGATTCAAACTATTCAGATTCTTGATTTTATCAATAACTTCTTCAGTAGTATAAACCAATGGTCCTGGTAATTCTGTTTCCATATCAATATAAAAACCTCTTAATACATCACGATATTTATCTAAATCATACGTATAGAATAACATCGGCCTTTTTAAATTAGCATAGTCAAAAAACACACTAGAATAATCCGTAATACAAATATCACTAATTAAATAAATTTCTGTAATATCATCATACTTACTCAAATTATACGCAAACTCTTCTAGTCCCGTAACATCTAATGCATCAGCAATATAATGATGTGTTCTTAACAATACAACATATTCATCACCAAGCTGCTGCTTTAATAAATCTAAATCTAATTTCAATTTAAACTTATATTTACCATTTCCATAATACTCATCATCACGCCATGTCGGAGCATACAAAATAGTCTTTTTATCTAGAGGAATCCCTAATTTTTTCTTCAATTCTAAAGCTATTGCATCACGGTTTGGTAACGATAATAAATCATTTCTTGGATATCCTGTTTCCAGCATGTTACCATCGTACATAAAACAACTTTTGAAAATATCACTAGAGAATTTATTCGGTGCAATCAAATAATCCCATTCTTGTTTTTGACGATAAAATTGAGCTTTATAGGTCGGCGAAGCAGCAGTAACCTCTTCTTGATCAAACGCTAAACGTTTCAGTGGCGTTCCGTGCCACGTTTCTAAAAAAACTTGTTCCTCCCGCTTTCTAAACCATAATGGCTGACGAATATTAAAAACAAAATATTTAGAAACGCCTAAATAATAAGCATATTCCCTTGTGAATCTTTTGACAATCTTACCTTCGTAAGGCAATTTTTCTTTAGGATCATTTAATACCCAAATAAACTTATATTTACCTGGATAATTCTTCGCCAAATATTCATAAATATATTTAGGTGAATCTGCATAACTTTTTCCCATAAAAGTTTCAAACATAACCGTATTTTCTTCAAGCGGTTTATTAATATATTTATGAC
>SKEW01000080.1_pt1 | contig 116124 bp, 118 predicted proteins | sample 4841441 | NCBI WGS metagenome assembly SKEW01 (sample SAMN11008799, study PRJNA524170) | human gut metagenome | isolation source: fecal sample from pouch patient p41 | place: Israel: Tel-Aviv | reverse complement strand
TTTTCCTCTTTTTTCATAATGATACAGTTCCTTTCTTATTCTGAGGTGATTGTATCAGAAAAATGTAGTGCAAAACAGATACGGATGATTACCTACTTACGGTCATTTGTACTCTGTGTACAGGTTTCTTTTCTCTTGTCATAGTAAAAGGCCTCCTTATGATAATTTATTTTATCATAGAAGATCTTCTAAAACATTCTTTACAGAAAAAGTTTCACACTCTCGCCTGTCTTGTGCATCCGTTGTTAGAATACTTGATAGTTGATTTTATATTAAGTTTACGGCAAATGCGTAGCACACGTTTATCATTTACATCAATACCATGATATCGTTTCAAATCATCTCTGATCCTTCGATAGCCTTTATCCGGTGAATCTGTATGAATCTTTTCTATCTCGTCGGCAATAAACCTATTCTTTTGCTTACTTTTAGGAATTTCTCTGTGTAGCCATTTATAATAAGCTGCTCTAGAAACATTACCAAGTTTACAAAGTGCAGCGATTGGATAATTATGTTCTTTGTGTTCTTCTTTGATTGCCTGATATATATGTTCATGACGGACCAGGCTTAGCCCCGCCTCCTCTCTATTTCTTCAAGTTTTTTTAAAAAGATGCCTCCATTTCAACACGTTCTTTTTCTGCTTTTAAAATTTTAACTTCAGCACGCAGCTTTTCTAATTCACTCATCTCATCGGGACGTTTTCGTTTGCCATGGTTATCTCTTAAATATTGACATAGAACCTTTATTATTTCACTTGTTTACCTAGAAGGGAGCATATCAATTACTTAGTGCGACAGCCCCATATCAGTGCGCTATCACTTTCATTTCTATTATCTTTTAATAATAAATATCTTCAAGAATAAACAAGAAATAGTTATCCAGACCTTCTCCTGCAGTTGCAAAATCAGCTGCAACTGCCATATGTTCTTTCGAGAATTTATTTAAAAATTCTACACTACGTACATCTTCTGGTTTCAGGTTGTTGTCATGCATATATTTTACAAGTTCAACCTGAAACTGTGGTGTATAAACCTGAGAAGGCATTGCCCATCCTGATAATTTTCCTGTCATACCAGCATCTTTTGCTTTTTCAGTAATCATATCATTAATTTTTGTATAATCTCCAAGATCCTCTGGTGTAATTTCCAAGTTAAGAACTGTTGGATATGCCTGTGTTGGTGTTGGACAACATTGTTCCGCTATGATAAATTTAAGTTTAAATGCTTCGTCAAGAATAACATCATACATTGGACAGTTTGTTCCAAAAATATTAGTGTCTGGTCCATATTTTTCAATCTTCTCCATGGCATAAAATTCAGGATGTGATCCTTCTGTTCCAAAAATAATATTTTTCCATATTGGACTTTCCAAAAACAAACTTGTATTTGCGCGATCTTCTGAAAGATAATACAATTTTTTATCAATCAGCTGTGCAGTATTTCCAGGAGTCAGCTTTTCCCCTTTATACCACACATCATAAAATGCCTTTCTGAGTCCAAATAAGCCTTCTGAAAATTGTTCTTGTCCCTGACCTGCAAGACCTGTAATTCCAACAATCTCACCTTCATATATTTCGAAATCTTGTCCACTTCCTTGAATATTTTGATATCGCATCAACACATGATCAAACTCAGTTTTCTTCTTACGGATAGCCTTAATCACTTATGTACCAACCATATCTTCTGCGAAATGATCTACAGAAAACGCTTCTTTTTCATAGTCAGAAATTAGATTTCCATCACGAAGCACAAATACCTTATCACATATCTCCATAATTTCCTCTAGGCGATGTGAAATAAATATAACAGCAATATTTTTTGCTGCAATCTCCTTTATACAATTTAGCAATTTTTCTGTTTCTGTAATATTCAGTGAACTGGTTGGTTCATCTAAAATAAGCAAGCGTATATTTTTATTATCTAACTCTCGTGCAATCTCTACAAATTGTTTTTGATTCAATGATAAAAAATCAATACTTATCTCCGGCGAAATATCTGATCCTATCATATGTAACAATTCTTCTGCTTCTTGCTCATTTTTCTTTTCATCCAAATATGCAAGTTCTGGAACCAGAAAGCCTTTATGTTTTACATTCTCTTTATTAATTTTAATATTCTCAGTTGCACTCATACTACTGAAAAGAGCCAACTCTTGATGTACCATTGCAATTCCACACTCAATAGACTTCAAATGGTTATTTATAAGAACTTCTTCTCCATCTAAAAAAATCTTTCCTTCGTACCCTCCAGATTTTGCGATTTTTTCATGTCCATTGAGAATGTTCATTAAAGTACTTTTCCCTGAACCATTAGCCCCAATCAATCCATAAATCTTCCCAAACTCAATGGTCATACTTACATTATTGAGAACATAATTTCCATCAAATTGCTTTGATAAATTTTTTATTTCTAGCATTTGTACTCAAATCTTCCTCTCATTTGTTCACACTTTTTTCACATTTAGGTTTAGTTTATCAAAAAATACTCTTATAAACAAATAGATTTTATCTATAAATAATGATTATTAAAAAAACAATCTTCTACAAACAGCAAAATATTGCTTCCCCTTTTGTCCGTAACCACTGATTCATGCTCCAATTCCCCGCAATCAACACTACTTCCACCACGAGCAAAAAGAAATAAGGTGTCACCAATGCACGTAGTATAAAGTACATTCCACCAAGTGTCACTATAAAAGCCCAGCTTCCAAACAATGTGATTGTAACACTCATCCCTTGTTTTACTGGTACTGCTTCATTGGTCCACAGAAGATTTGGAAACTTCAAATTACATACTAATCCAAATTGTGCATAAAAAATAAAACTAAATATAATAATTGTAAGTATTCCCAAATCCAAAACATTCAGTTTGAAAATCAATTCTCTATACTCCGTTTGAATAGTGCACCTTTTCCGGGAATTCAGAGCAACTAAATCCGATATTTTAGAGCAGGTATTTCCGCTCTATGGTGCAATCATCAGACTACATAGTCTGAAGTTCAGCAAATTTGCAAGATCAACTCATAGTAAAAATACGATAAAAATGCAATCTGTAAAAATCGCAGATTGCATTTTTGTTTAATATACTATTTTATTTAGCGCTTACATATGATCTCCATAAAAACACTTTCATTTGTGTACAGAACAAAGTTTCCTATAACATAAAAATCCCCGGCGGACTGTTTCTGATATGCTCATACTCAAGTCCGTCAGGGATTGATTCATTTCTGACAAAATTTGTGCTTATTTACTTTCCATCCATTATCATTATAATAGAAATTTTATTTCCTGATCTGATTCAGCCTGTCATTTATTGCAAGCAATTGTTCTTTACTCACTTCGTTTATTTTCTCTGCTTCTCCGGCCTTGCTTGTCATCTGACTGGTAATCCCCATCATATTGATCATTCGGAGTACCGTGAATCCACTCAGCATCTTCATCATGCCACTGTTCATTCCACCGCCTTGTGCCTTTGCCTGTCCAAAGCTCTGAAACAATTCCTGCATGACTTTATTTCCATCCTCATTCGACATAATATCACCCATCGTATCATTTAACGAGAAGAAACCATCCGGTGCCGTGATATCAAACCAATTTAAAACAGCACCTTTTTCTTTCAGACGGTACGCTTCATTAAACTTCTCAACTTTTTTGATAAAGCTTTCATCCCGGCATTCGCCTGCCACTGCTAGAAGCTTTGTCTCACCCTGCTTCGGATCTGAGGTATGCCAATTCAGTGCTTCACATCCATATTCACTCATGCCGATCGGGATTTTTGGAAACTCTTTGTGGAATTCATCCATCCACGGGCCATTCATTGAAGTGTCTCCACCATACCATCCATAATAATGATTATAAGAAACTACATCCGAGATCTGAATATACGGATTATGCATGTCACACATCGAAACTACCGCCATAGTTGTCAGCCTTCTCAGACTCATTCATTCTTTTCTTCATAATTCATTTTCTTTAAAAATGTCATTGGCGACATATGATAATATTTTTTAAAAGCACGATAAAAGTTACTGTACTGTCCAAAACCACATAATGAAAAAATATCCGTTGGTTTTTCCCCACTGATCAATAATTGTCTTGCCATGATCATCCGTTTTTCCAGAACATACTGATATATGCTCTTTCCTATTGCATTTTCGAAACTTCTGGACAAATAAAACTTGCTGATATAAAAACGGTTACACAAAAAATCCAGTGTCAGATTCTCTGTATAATGTAAATTGATATACCGGATTACCTGCTGGATATTCGCATTTCCTGCCATTGTATTCAGATTTAAATGTCTCTCCAGTAAGATAAGCAGATGTTCTACCAGCGAATCACACATAATGTCATAGCCAAATTCTTTCTCATGCATTTCATAGCGTAATTCCAAAAGCATATTTATGATTTTTTTCCGCATTGCCGGATCTTCCCGGAGCAGATATCCTTTCTTCTCTGCCGAAACAAAACACTGGTTCAGATTAGTTTTCCTGCTTGAAATGCGGTTCAGATACCATGGATTCAGCCAAAGGATCACTCTGTCTGCTTCCCTCTCTGAAATTATTTCCTGATGTTCTGTCATAGGAGGAAGCAGCACAATATCTTCTTTCTCTAATTCAATTTTTTTGCCATCGACTGTAAATGTTATGTTTCCGTCTAATGCACAGTAGATTTCAAAAAAATCATGCCGTTCCACTCCTGCATTTTGTATCGCTGTGGTACAAAAACGATGCACTTCCATGCTGGAACTGATCATGACTTGATACCCTAAGTATTCATCATATAGTTCATTATTTTTCATCTCTGTATATTATTATAACGCCTTCTTTTCTGTTTAACGTAATCTCAATGACACCTTCTTCGCGTTCTATAAATTCTGCCTTTTTACCATCTATTTCAACATCATAGTGATATAGCGAATTCATGACAATCAGAAGCACGCCTGTATGTGTTCCTGTGGTACTGTATACAATTTCTGCATGATCCACATCCTCAGAAATTTCTTTCTTTTCAATCCAGGTATCATATCCGGTTGTTAAAGTTCCTCTCTTGTAGTACGCATTATACCATATAGAAATTGGAGTAGAAAGTCCGCTAAACTGGTGAAACCAGCCGCCACGTTCCGTTTCAATCTGTATCAGTTCAAATGTATTATAACTGAATTCAATCTCCTGCTTCCAGGAATTCAGTCCTCTGTGTGCAATATCAAATGCAAATTGTCCCTCTCCTATATCAAGCATTGCTTTCCATAAGAAATACTGATACGGACACCAGACACTTCCGTTCCAATAGCCGTTATCGTAATAATAGCTGGCAGACATATCAACCGTAGAAATTCCAACCGGGGACCACAGTTCCTCTGGAGATTTCAGGTGCTTTAACAACTGTTTTTCCTGCTCTTTTGAGCAAATTCCTGCGATCAACGGCGTAACACCATCTACTCCCTTGTTATAATTTTCTCCTGCCTCAGTCCGCAAAATATGGACTCCCTCCTGCCCCTGCACAGCATAGCCAAAATATCCGCTCTCTTCATCCCATGCATATGCCAGCAATGCGTTCTTTACACGTTCAATATCCCGCTCAAATTCCGGCAGATTCTCCTCATATCCAAATGCCATTGAAATCTGTTTCATAAATTTTGCAATACGGATAAAATGTACATTACTGCAGACCGGTGATACTACCTGTTCCATATTCTTTCGATGTAACTCCACCTGCGGTGGATAATCGTCCATTCCACTTGCATTGTAAAAATAGTCATATACTGTCAGAAGACCATTTCCAAGTCTTGACATTGTGGATCCTTCCGTCCTGCCAGCCATATAACGATAGTAACGTAAAAACATCGGATAGTATTTCTTCAAATTTTCCCGTTCTTTTGCATCCGCCCGATTTAATATCTCGTAATACAAATAAAACTGTGTTGGGACAAGTGAACCATGTGCCACAAATGCGAAATCTGTATTATCTGGTTCGGATAAGTAAGTGTCCATTACATATTCTGCAAGTTTTGAGGAATAATCTAACATTCCAAGTCCAATAAATCCGGAATCCCACGTATACAGACTGTCCCATCTTTTTCCCGGTGTATAATGCGCAATGTATTCACCATGCCGCCTGATTGGATACACAATATTACTATATAATGCAGATTTCATTATCCGTCCTGTAAATTCAAATGGATTTCCCTCTTCATTGGCACAATTTTCTTTTTTTACAATGCTTCTGCATTGTTTCCAGAAAATTTCTAATTCAGCTTTTGAATAATTACGTTCTTTTGTACTGATGTATGCATATTCCGTTCTGACACTTTTTCCGGGAACAAATAACGCTTCTGCAACATTAATATGATAAAAGCCTTCATCCGAATGTTTATCCTGAAATGCACCCGAAAAACTTCTCGTCAGATTATCATAAGTGGCATCTGAATTTGCAAGGCGTGATACTAATGCATCCTCAATACAGCCTGAATACAATTTTCTGCTTCTGACACGCTTGCTTAAAATGCTAAGATATATTGGATTTTCCTTATAGTTGTACTGATATTTTATATGATCATTCTCGCACTCAACTTTTGGGATTACATTACGAGCCTCTTCTGTTATTCCGACTTCCTTTTTGTCTGATTTTTCACAAACACATAAAAAATCAAGCATTATTCCATTACTCTGTTCGCTGAAAGCTTCCATTTTAAAGATGAACTCTTTATCTGAAATCTTTCCGATTGGAACATAGCAGATTCCACTCTCTTTTGTTGCAGCAAAATGGATTGTTCCAACATTGCTTTGAAAAATTACATCTCCCTCATCCTGCAATGTACGATATCTTATCGCTAACACTGCATCCTGATACGATTCCTTTAATTTTACCTGATAAGAAACTTTGTCGCCCTGATTGCCACCAAACGCTTTCAATCCAAGATAACGCATAAAGAGTGCATAGTAGGACATTCCCAATCCATTGTCATCCGTAAATCCATCGACCAGAATCTCTCCCTTTTTCATGGCATCCAGATTCAGGTGTTCCCATGGAACTGCTTTTCCAAACTCCAAATTTTCATAATCGACAGCATTCCACGCATCACTTTTTTCCGGTACTTTTTTCGTGTATACTCTGCTTTTCGGATATTCCTCTGCGGCAAAATAATTGATAAGGCAATTCTGGTTTTTATCCGTATTATTATGGAAGGAAACCCGGATTCCCCAGGTTTCCTCCTCAATCTCAAAGAAATCTACGTCTGCATATAACTTATCTTTCCAAAGAAGCTCATAGCGATATCTATAATATTTTCCATTACTATCACAATCCCACGGATGATACTCAGATGGGATTGTAACGTTTGGAGCCGGTACATTGCTGTTCGCATATGTCGGATGTATCACAAAATCAAATCTTGCTCCTGGAACAGCACTCTCCTTCATAATTCTTGAAATACCCATATACTTTTTCGAATATGGTCCCCACAATGGAATTATATTTTTATTTTCGTCTCTCATAATTATGCCTTTACAGCATTTTTCTGCTGTGTTTCAGCAATGCTGTCCTCAATCTCCTTCATTTTTTCACCAGTCAATGGATAGAACTTCATTGCAATAATAGAAGCAATCCATCCCAAAATCGGCATGCCACAGAATAATAAAATTGTGATCATCAGAATTTCAGGTGTGCTTGCATCTCCCACCTGTGGCACTGAATTTTTATATCCTATGACAGCTACAAATGCTCCAACAGCTGTAGTTGCAAATGATGAAATAAGTTTATCAATAAAGGAGTATACGGTTGCAATTAGTCCCGGCACATAATGTCCACTTCTATACACTTCATAATCGGTGCAGTCTGCCATCATTGGAATCATCATATTACTTCCGATATTACGAATTCCATTCAATGCAATAATAAGAACTACAAATGCAATATTCATAAATCCAAAGGACTTCAAATCAATCTTCGTTGGATCACCAAAAATCAGAAGCAGTGTAATTGCGAGCTGAACAACAATACATCCATATACAGTCGCTACATACGTCTTTTTCTGTCCGGCTTGTCTTGCTCCCATAATACCTATTACAAGTAAAATAATGTTTGGAATCATTGTGATAGCAGACAATCTTCCCATTACTGCATAGTCACCAATAATAATTCCATAAAGCATAACACCTACGATGGAATTTCCTGCAATACTTGATGCAAGTTTATCTGTAGACTCGGAAATAACTAACATCTGAAGTGCTCTGTTGTGTTTTAATACTTCCCAATAAGTTTTGAAGCTGACTTTTTCTTCCTTATTTTTTACCATGCTGTTGTAGTATACCGGTTTATCTTTTGGAGCAATGGCAATCAGTGAGCAGATCATTAATACAAAAGCAATTGCAATTACCCAGACAATGATCTCACTGAAGAATTCAAGTGTCATTCCGCCATATTTCGGAACAAGGTAATTGGAAACAAGCATTATAATTCCGGTCTGTAAGAACAGCATAAAAAAGCCTGTAAAGAAACCGTAAATCGGTCTCTGTTTTGGATCGTTTGTAAGTAAAGTCTGTGCAGAAGTTGTGACTGTTCCCTGAACGGTATAACCAATAATGTAAAGTGCATACACAACAATAAAATATGGGATCTGGAGTGCTTCCGGAACTAAATGCGTGGTCTTATATAATAAGATCATGCTTAATGCAAGAAGCGCATTGCCGACAACAAGGAATGGGCGGAATTTTCCAAAACGTCCATTGGTATGATCGATCAGCCATCCAATGATCGGATCTGTAAATCCATCAAAAATTCGCATAGCAGTTGCCAGTGTAGATACAAATACTACAGACATTCCTAAAATTCCATTTGCATAGTAAGATACATACATCATTAAAAACAGATACATATTTGTTGACATCATATTTAATGCAAACAATGCGATCTGCCATGTTTTCGCACGGTTATATTTCGTTGCTTCGTTCATTGTAATTCCTCCTAAAAACATTGTTTAACATTTTCAAATCATGATTTTAAGTGGATTTTAGCATTGAACTTTTTCAGTGTACATTGCATATATTTTCTATAACATTGCGATTATTGCCTTGACTCTCCAAGAATTTACTCCACGATCACATGATATTTGAAAATCTGGTCATCCAGATTCTGGAATACGTAACCGATCTCCCCTGCCAACATTGCAACGGTCTTTTCTGCCATGTCGCTACCACCGTAGTAGATGCTGCCGCCCACCGGCTTTAACAGACCTTTTAACAGCTTTACAAGAGTCGTTTTTCCTGCGCCGTTCTGACCGATGATCGCAGTTGGTCTGTGGTCAATTGTAAGGTTTATGTCCTGCAGAACCGGAACATTTTCGAGATATTGAAATTCCAGATGTTCAATGTCAAAAACATTTTTCTTACAACTTATAGTCAGTTTCATGCTTTCATCTGTAGTTACAGAATCTTCAATCTGCCCATTCTTATTTTTCATATCTTTATAAAGTGCGTGAGCTGAAACGGAAACAGGAAAATCTCAATCAGTATCTCGGACGGACGCAGCCCGATCCGGAACAGGAACAACAGGAGAAAAAGATACTCCGAACCTGTAAATTGGCAAAAAATAAAGGTGCGCAAGGCGCCCCTATCCTAAACCTCTTGCAAAATCCGCAAGGCTGGTTTATAATCAGATTAGAAAACCGAAGGATATTGGAGTATCCAACGGTTGCACAATCGGAAACTTATAAAGCGTTAAGTTTATTAACGGATTACAGGCTATCCCTACTGCTCTAATCTGACTGAAAAACATTATATCATGTGGTGTCGAATTTTGCTAGTACCGACTCCCATTCATTCTGCCGCTTCCAAAGAAATTTCTGCAAATTCCTCATCGGTCATGCTCTGGAGCTTACCTAACCTATTCGGTTTACACCATATTTCTTTAACATGAACTGATATACCCCCTGAACAGTAATTCTTTTGATAGCCAGTTTGTCTTTTATTTCATTCCTGTATTCATCTAATTTACTTCCCTTGTTTCGCTTATCAGACCTCCCTTCATAACCATTGTGGTATTTTTTAACTGTCCTCCAGTCCATACCATACTTTCTTCCCAGAGCAGCATAGTTGGGCTTGATATCAAGACTATCCATAACTGCCAGTTCTCCTTTAAGATTATTTTTCATGCAGTGTTCACCTCCATAAGGAAGTGTAACAATACACCTAAAAATACAAAATAAGAATGTAGGTTTTCCGACATTTTTATATGCCATATTTCCTACATTCTTATATTAGCATTTGCATACGCTCTGAAAAACTTTCTTTAAATTATTGGCATAATCCAGTTCTGTGCCTTTCATCGGCAGTTTAATCAGCCTTATTCCTCTTTGCTTGCACATATATGCTTTCATTATTTCTATATTCTTGTCAGCACTTCCTGACTCAATAGCCAACTTCTCTGAAGCTATGTATGTTTCAAGCGGAACTCCAAGCAATCGGTCAGAACCAAGTTCTGCTTTCAAACCTTTCTGTAAATCGCTCCTGCATCATTTGCTAGTTCCATCAATTTTTTATGTGACAAACTATATACAATTTCAGCTTGTTGATAACGAAGAAATTTTCTTCTAAGTCTGCGTGCTTCTTCTTTTACCTCTGAACGCTTCTGCTGGTTATAATACATATTTTCTGTTTTCAAATCTGTTTCCCCTTTCACCTTTTATTCGACCACAACGAACATTGTTAATGAATAAAAAAAGGGCACTCTCTGAAAGATTTTTCTTTCAAAAAGTGCCCTCAACAATTCATATTGTTGGAGTAGTATTACTGACAACTAATCACCATTCTTCATGATGATTCATGTTTGAATACAAATTTGTTGTCAAATTGTTGTCAAAAAGAATTTTTGTTGTCAAATTGTGAAGATTTCTTACTTTCTTAGTACAACTTCGCTCCTGCCGGAATCTTATCATCCAGAATCAGAACATTGAGTCCTTCTCTTCCTTCTACAAGGTGTGTAGCGGAGATAATCATACCGCAAGAATCAATTCCCATCATCTTACGTGGAGGAAGATTTGTGATTGCAAGTAATGTCTTGCCAACCAGTTCTTCCGGCTCGTAATAATCGTGAATACCGCTTAAAATCACGCGATTTTCGCCACTTCCGTCGTCTAATACGAACTTCAGAAGTTTCTTAGATTTTGGAACTGCTTCACATTCTTTTACCTTTACAGCACGGAAATCTGACTTACTGAATGTGTCAAAATCAACCATATCTTTGAATAATGGTTCCACTTCTACATTAGAGAAATCATATGTTTCTTTCACTTCAGCAATTGCTTTTTCCACTGTTTTTTCAACCGGAGCAGACTGTGCAGCATTGTTAGCTTCGTTCTTCGCAGCGCCCTGTGACTTCATTGTCGGGAGCTTGCAGCGAGATTTTATATATATCTATTTGCCTCTACGCTTCTCTATTCTTCAAGCTTCTAATAATCTACATTTTTATATAACTCTACAACTTTTATTACAAGTTACCACCAATTTGGTGTAAAAGTGGTGCAGTTGTTGGTGTGCGTCCCTTATTATGAAATTTTAATCTTACCGCATAAATCTTCAAATGATTTAACTTTCGCCTCTTTTGTTGCTTCCGCATAAATTTCCATCGTTGTTGCGATATCTTTATGTCCCATAATTTCCTGAATTACTTTAAGGTTTGTTTCATTCTCACAATACCTTGTAGCAAATGTATGTCGCAAATTATGGCAAGAAAAATTAGGCAGTAAAACTGGTGCTCTACGTTCTCTTTCTGCTCTTTCTATTTCTTCTTCATTATATGCCAGAGTTATACGTTTGATTGTTCTATTGATTGTCTGAGGATTATGTGCAAAACCATTTCTGTTCAAGAAAATAAAATCTGTATATCCATCAATTGATGCCTGACAAGTTAACCCTACTTCCTCTTGATATTTTTTCTCATTCAAAAGTGCCTGTTTTACTTCTGGCAACATTGGAATAATTCGGTATCCTGCAGTAGTTTTTGGTGATGTTACTGAAAAATAGCACTTGCCTTTATCTCTCTGGTAGTACACCATATTGTGATTAATTTCAATATAATTCTCATCCATATGAACATCTTCCCAACGTAACCCAACTACCTCTGATACACGACATCCTGTTCCCAAGAAGAATGTAAACAATGGAAGCCAATGGTTATATTTTTCGCTTTTATTTATATAGGAAACAAAAGCTTCTTGCTGCGGAATTGTAAGAGCATGACGTTTAGGTGTTTCAAAGTTATGTGATCGTTTCACATCTCCTAAAACTAAGTCGCTAGGATTTATTCTAATATAACCATCCTCAACCGCTAATATAAATACTTGATGAAGCACCGTATGAATACTCTCCAATGTTGCAACTGACATTTTCTTAGAATCCACAATACCATTATAGTATCTTCTCACATCCGATTTTCGGATTTCCTTTATCTTTCTGTTTCCAAAATCATTCATAACAAAATGCTCATACATATAAATATAATTATTGCGAGTAGTTTGCTTTAATCCCACCTTATCATTTTTCCACATTTTATAGACATCATTCAATGTGATATTTGAACTTCCTTGTTGAATCCCATCCCGCAGATCATTCTGAATTTCTTTTTCTTTTTCACGCAATCCTTCTAATGTAGAACAATATACCGTATGTCTTTTTTTATCTCCACCAGTCCAACGATACATGTAAAGTCCATCATTTTTCCGATAGGTTTCTCCGTCTTTCAACACTCTCCCTTTATGATCTTTTCTTTTTTGCATTCTTTTCTCCTTTTCTATACAAAGAAAAGGACTCTGCAAACTTATTATAACGCTTACAAAGTCCCTTTTCTACGCCTAATCATTCATTTTTTACACCAAAATTTATATAGAATATGCTGTTTCCGTATATTCATCTAATTTTTTACGTTTAATCAATCGCTTTGTTCCATTCCATAAAACAAACTGGCAATTCTGCTCATCCGTCATTTTACGGAGCTTGTTAATTCCAATACCAGAATATGCAGCTGCTTCCTCAAGAGTTAAATTACTCTTTTCCCAAATAGGAACTTCTTTTACCATAGGCATCTTCCTCCTTCCTTTTTTATAGACTTATTTTTCCTAATTTCCCCGACAGAGAGAGGAACTTGTTTTTCAGGTGCTTTTATCTCATCAAGCTCCTGGCAACAAACTATTTCAAAACTTTTTGTTTCTTTCATACCGAAAATCAATACATTATCTTCTTTCTTATTTTATTTTTTAATGTTCCTTGTTGCCATCTTAGAAAAGAGTACAAATAACCAGTAAAATCAACATTTTCATATGTCATCAAAACTGGCAACATAGGTCGTTTTTTTAATAAAACAGCTGTATTATCAGGAAGATTTCCTCTCTCTTGTCGGGCTAATGGAACGGAAGTTCCATTTGTTCTGTTGCCGAAAGTTCTCTAAATCCATCTCCGCCAATTTCGTTGCCGCCCTCTATCTCTTCACTTTTTCGAGTCCAACAGCGTTGTCTTCCATACCCTTCTGAGGTAAATCTATGATAACCACCTCGCTTCCATCCAATAATCTGAGTATCCATGATTTGACAAATTTCATTCGTCTCATACTTCTTAGGCTCACGATCTCCGTGATTAAAAGCCTCACTCCAAATCTGAATAGAACATACATAATTTCCTTTATAATTATCAAGCCACCCTTGGATTGTTCCTGCCAAAGTGTCCTCTTGCATAAACTGTTTCCGATACTCATCAATTTCCTTTTGCATTTCTTTTTTGAATTTCAGAAGATTACCTTTGTTTTCTTCATTGTGATAAATAATCATTGCTTCTGCCCACAATTGATCAAAATATGCTCTGGCTTCTTCTTCATCATCTAAAATATGTTTCTCTGCTTTTGAAGCATCAATCATGATTGGAAGAAACCTTCTTGCCCCAGTTCTATCAAACGGAATAAACTGATAGGTATTGGTAGATCCAGCGAATACACATTGCCTTTTTCGATCTTTTTCAAAACGTGCATAGGCCGTTCTATATGTATCCTTTTGCCGGCTCAAAAATGATTTTATTTCTTCGTTACTTTTTGCACTGATAGCAGCAATCATTTCAGACATTTCTATGATCCAATGTCCTCTAATTGATTCAAATACCTTCTTATCACCCAAATCTCTTAAATCATCCGAAAACCAATTATCTTTCAAGGATAAAAAACGAAAGAACGTGGATTTTCCTGCGCCTTGTTGTCCCACAAGACAAAGCATTTCATCCGCTTTTATTCCCGGATAAAACACTCGCAATAAAGCCTCCATCATAAAGTGCTTTAATACTTCATATACATAGTCTGAATCATCTGCCCCCATATATTTTTTCAGCACATATCGTATTCGTTCTTCTCCATCCCATTTTAATGTTTCTAGGTATTCGCAAATCGGGTGATACGCTCTGTTTGCAGCTTCAATTTGCAATGCCTTATACAAATTTTTTTCATTTCCTAATCCATAGTACACTTCAAAATATAGATAAAACTGATCAATCGCATTGTCGGTCAGAATCTCCCAATCTTCATCCCACCAAAGTTTCCTCGATATATCGACTCTTTCAGACAACCGATTATATCGAAGACAACCTTTAATCAATGGATCATCTCGAAAAATCATCATATAATTTTGAACCGTTCCTTTGATATCTCCCTTTTCATTTTTCAGTAAACATTCCTTAATTTGTCTGATTGCATTTAGATCTGCCATCTCACCCATCCGTTTCAAAGTATCCTTCTTTTTATTTTCATCCATTTTTTCTGCATCTTCTCTCAATCTTTTCAACCTCCTTCTTAATCATTTCAACAACTTGCTCTTTTTCTTCCTCTTCTCCGAATAATAAAAGATCTAAGTAATATTCAACAATGGTCAGATATTTCAACGCCTCTACAAATTTTTCATCCCACTCTTCTTCCGGCGATTTAGGTGCAAATTCTTTTTTCCATTTTTGCAACAATATACGGTAATCCAACATCGCACGAACACATTCTATATACTCTTGTTCTTCTGATTTCACTAAATTTTTTTCTGGTTTGCTCTTCAAAATCTTCCTTGATTTTTTTATTTTTCTTCTGTCTACTCTAGATATTTGAATTCCAAAATCATCTGCTAATTTTAATGCAGCCTCTTTTAAGGAAAGTCCAAAAAGCTGTGCTGTGAAATCTATCACATCACCAGTCACTCCACAACCAAAACAATAATATCTTCTATCTACTTTCATGCTTGGTGTTTTGTCATTATGAAAAATACAACTAATCAGCCCTGATTTTGTTATCTTAAATCCATAGAACTCAGCCGCCTGCCGAACTGTTACATTTTCTTTCACTTCATCAAATAATCCCATAATCCCTCCAATCAAAAAAGAGCACTCTGTTTATTCCAACGGAATTCCCAAAATGCTCTTATCGCTCATTATCTAATGAAGACTCTTTATTCAATTTTCCAGTTTCTCCATTTCTTGTTATACTTGCTTTCTTCTCAGATAATTTTTTTAATATAGATGGTTTTACTTCTTTTTTTATTTCTTGAACCATGATATTTTTGTTTTCCGGTTTCAATAATCTGTTTTTCATTTTCGAAATCGTCTTCGTAATTGCATATTCAATCTTTTTAATTACTCCATCTAACCGATCAAGAGCATACTGTTTTTCTCTTTTAGATGCCTTTCTCTCAGGGCTTAAAATCCATTTCTTACTATCCTCCACTAATTTAATATCCTCTTTCCTAGTAGCGATCTCAATTTCATCTGCAATTCTTTCCACCGCTTTTTCATAAACCTCATCTGTAACATCATCTATCAGTTTTTCTACATCTTCAATTTTAAATTCAAGCTGTTTCAATGTTTCGTCTTGCTGAAGAATTCGCTCCGCATTATCAAAAAATTCCTCTGACTGTGCTTTGAGCTTTTTCTCTTGATCAATAATCTTTATGCTGTTTTCTTTATACTGAACCTCTTGTTCAAAGATCTCATATTTTTTCTGATTAACCACTTCTATCTGACTCTGAATTGATTCTTCCAAAGATGCAATATCCTTCTTTTGCTTCATTCGAATATAATCTTGCTTTTCAAGATATTCCCTTCCACCATAACTTGCTTCTTCTTCTAACTCTAATCCGTGCTTTTTACAAATATCAAAAAGAAGTATTCTACAGGTAGCGTCAAAAACCATTTTCCTATTGTTAAATCTACCAGCCTTCTTTTCCGGATTTGGCAATTCAAAACCTAATGTTTCAAGTGCTTTTTCCTGTTGGGGAAATATTTCTCCATAAGCATTCTTACAATCAAAAATATGGCGTTCATGAATGTGTGGAGTGGACTCATCCAAATGCAAGGACCAGTTCAATAAATGAAAATGTTCTCCAAAACGATCACTAAGTTCTGTAATAAATTCTGTTACGATAGTCAACAACACATCCGGATCAACATACTCATCTTTTGTTCCAATCTGATAAATGGTTTCTTCCGGACAAGTTTTCTTATGAGTCCTAATATCATCTGTTGTTCTGTTTCTTTCAGGATGATGATTTTTTAAATTTCTTGCATTCTGTCCTTCCACATAGTCTTGATAATGAATCTTATAAAAAAGTTGTTCAACTTCTTCAAAGGAATCGACAATCTCATCCTCTTTTCCTGTTACTGAAGCAGATCTGATACCATTATAACAATCCCAATAAACATTTCTCTTGGCTCGTTCCAAATCGATATGATCACTGTTGTCAATATCGAACTGTCGGTCATTGTGCTTGGGATTATAAACACCATTCTTTCCAGTTCTTCCATTATGTCTAGTTAGTTTCACTTTGTCGTCTCCTTTCTTTCTGTTCTCGCAGAGAGCTGCAGCGAAGCTGCCATAAATCCTGCCTTTATCGTCAGGAAATACCCAGTATTAAGTGACGAAACGTCTCTTAACTGGGCAATGGCTGCCGCCCTTAACCTACCAGGGACTTTGTCCCTTGACCCTAGCAGAATGTTTGCCACTTCCTGCACCTTAGGCACAAAGGGATTGCATCCCTCTGTACACCTGCTCAGCAAAATCCGAAGTTCTTGATTCTGTCCCGTAATCAATCACATCGGTTTTCGCTGTTTTTCTGATTTGTGCACCAATCAGAAAGTTTTGCAAATGAGCAAAACAAAAGCGACCAACTGAGTAATTACAGTTGATCGCCTTTGGCTTAATCATTCTTTTTTTCTGTGGTTTTATATTCCAAATATAATTTCACTGCTCTTTTAAGTTGAGACTTCACACAAGGTGAGGCTGAATTAAATCCATCACTTTTCTCAAGCTTGTCAATTGTCCTCAAGGATACATCCTTTTCATCGATCATACCTAATGCCCTATTTAATCTCGATTGAACATCACCTGCCGATTTCTTAGCCATTTGCTTTACTTCTACTAACCAAGTAACAAAATCCATTTCTCTCCTCCTATGCTCTTGTAGCAAATTTTTCCATTGTCATATTAGATATCAATTTACTAACATCAGTTCCTAAGTTGTTTACGATAATATCATCAAAATCTTTATAATCAATTTCTCTAACATCATGATGCATATGATTATATAGATATTCACTAAATGTACTTGCAAGAACGAATACTATTGGCTCATTTTTTATATCTCTTTTTGCTGCTGGAACATAACGTGAAGTTATAACAATTGTGTATTCACCACCTATTTCGTTTCTATGCTCTCTTAAACGTCCTGCATTAACTCCTGACAATTTATTAGCTGTTGATTTTGCTTCCACAGCAAATTTTTTCATTTTTGTATAATACAAACATTCAATATCCGTGTGTCCAGCTCCTCCCTTTTTTTGAACTTCGACATTTATAAACATATCGAATCCTTCAGCTAAAACATCTTCAAACAGATATGCCGTTTCGTTATTAGGGTTGGTTGAATATTTTTCTATTAGTTTTGGCAACTCGAGTAACTTTGTCTGAATGTCATCAGCATCTTCGCCTATCTCTTCTAATAACACTCGTGGATAAAATGAATACATTTCCTTCACAATATCCATCTGCATTCTTTCATCATCATCAAATTTTAATGTTTTTTGTTCTGCTGGATACAGGTCTAACATTTTTTTGATGAATGGTTTCACCCTTGGTGCTATTTCAGCATATCCATTTTTTACCCATCTTCCCGTAGAGTTACTTCGACTGTTTGCTTTTTTAGGATGAAATAATTTGCAAATTTTTTCTCCCTCATGAACAACTAAAGTTCCCGCTGACATTAATATCTTCTGCGTATAATACTGCCACTCATAAATGCAATTAACATATGTATGCTCATCCTCTTTAAGTAATTTAACAATTGTATCGTCATCGTTTTTACGAAATTCTAAGATTTTTTCAACTAATTTTTCATAACTCTCTTTATTTATCGACTGAATAAAAGCTATTATATATGCATATTCTGTACTATACAATCTGCATCCAAGTCTCTCATCCATCATAAGTTTTAGAAGTAATCTAAACGGATACAACTGAAAACAACTTGGTGTTCTATTTGCATAATGCTGAAACTGTATTCCAAACAACATTGTAGTAAATATTTTTGTTAATTTTTCTTCATCATTTATATGAGTTAAAAATAAGTTTCCCAAAGGACTAAAAATAAATTTCTTATTATTTGGATCCTCATATCCAAACATATAAAATTCAAGTGTATTAATTCTATGATTGATAGAATCTAACGGTCGTGCTTTTGGATTTCTTGTTGAATAAAGGGCTAATTTTTCCAACCGTTCTTGCATCTTATAACGCTGTGTATCATTTATATCAGCAGCACAGCTATTTTTTACATCCAATGCAACTGCCTTTATTAACTCATAATCACTTGTATGCTTATATAATATCCACTTTTCTCGTTCTACCATGATTGGCATAATATCACGCCCCTTCTTTACATCCAATCAATTCAACTATTCGCTCCATAAGATGTGGTGGAATAGCCTCCCCAATTACAGTTCTAATAAATGTGTCGGAAGCTCCCTTTGGAAATTGAATATCTTCCGGCATTGAAGAAACAATAAACGTTTCTAATAATGTTAAAACCCTTGGATCTGAGTAAGTCCCATCTTCTTGAAGATAACCAGGATGTACATTATTATGAGAACTAATGCTACCACAATAAGTTGTTCTCGCAGGACAAGGTTGATCCCAAACCATTCTTTTGAATGTATTATGAAATCCCTTAATTCGAGTCCCATCCTCTTTCTTAGGATAATATACTTCATTTGCAATTGCACTTTTTCCTGGAGCAGTATGACGCATTGCAAGAACAGCTCTTTCATTCTGTGGTTTAGCATAATGCCAAGGTATCCCAGAATCCTGTCCTGGTTCCAACGAAGGTAAATGTCCAATAGCTTCTTTTAGTGATATTTCCGGTTCTTCTTTTGGCCATGCCCAATGTAAATCTTTTTTCCACATTTTTATTATTGCTCTTGGTCTTGATTGACATATTCCATAATCTTTTGCATTAAGAACTCTAATATCAATAATATATTTATCAGCATATTTTTTTCTAAGAATATCCTCTAATCTTAGATATTCATTTTCATATGGAAAAAACATTTCTATGAATTTTGGCACATTTTCAATTAAAACATAATTAAAATCACATGCATCAATCACGTCTAATACTTCCAAAACCAAAAAATTTCTTCGGTCATTTTCATATTGTATCTGTCCTTTATTTTTTCCTAATGTACTTAACCCTTGACAAGGAGGGGTTGCTATTAGTAATTCTGCATTGTTACTATGAGCAATTTCAATCATTTTATTTTTTATTTCCAATGAGGTAATGTCACCACATAACATTTTTGTTTTCGGATAAAAAAAGCTATAACACTTAGCCCTTGGTTTCAATAATTCATTTGCTGCTAATACTTTTATTTCTTTTGGTAAACGCAGTTCCCCTATTCCAGCACTTGAAAATAATGATATTGCTTTTATTTCTTTATGCATTGAATTTCTCCTACTATTTTTTTTATCATGAGCGGTGGTATTGATTCCCCAATTACTTGTCGAATCAATATTTCTGGTGTATCTTCAGGAATATTCCAATCCATTGGAAGTGAATTTAAGATCATTAATTCCAACGGTGTCAATACTCTTGCATCAGAATAAGTTCCGTCTGGTAACTCTCGTCCAGGATGTACATTACGTTGAGAACTAATAGCATCATTTCTCATTGTAATTGTTGGTGAAGGTTCATCCCACTTTATTCTTCTGTATGATGATTCATATCCTTTAATACGTGTTCCATCTTTTTTCTTTGGATAGTAAACCGGATTGGAAAATGCTGATGTTCCTGAAGCTGTATGTTTCATCCATAAAATATGCCGTTCATCGTGTTTTCTTGCAAAATGCCACTTGATATCTGACTTTTCTCCTGCCTCTAAAGATGGCAAATAGCCAATAGCTTCACGTACTGTAACTTTCTTTTCTATCGGTTCGGGCCATGCCCACTCCTCATTACTAGGACACATTTTTATTATTGCCCTCAATCTAGTTTGTGGGACTCCATAATCAGACGAATCCACGACTTTTCCTTCTATTTTATATAAATCGCCAAATTCATCGCAAAGTATTTCCAATACACTTTTCATTTTACCTTTGTGCGGTAACAAAATTTTTAATAATGCTGGAACATTCTCAATTAAAACATACTTAGGCTTTATTAATTTAATGGCCTTGAAAACAAGCTTTACTAGATAGTTTCGTTCATCTTCAACCATTGTATTCTGATGACGATTTTTTCCTGCAACACTCATTCCTTGACAAGGTGGTGATGCTATTATAAACTCTACTCCTGCAGCAGCACTTACAACTTCGTCAAATATTTTTGTATCTGTAATATCTCCACAAACAACATTACACTGAGGATATATTGCCTTATACAAATTTGCTCTTTTTTCGATGATTTCATTGGCTACAACAATATCTATTCCATACTGATGCAAAAATGTTTCACCAATTCCTGCTCCAGAGAATAAAGACAATCCTTTCATTTAATCCCTCTTTCATTTGTTTATAACGTCATTTGTATTATAGCGTCAATATTGACACTGCGTCAATTTATTATTTCACCTGATTCACCCCATATTTCTTTGCATAATCACTAGATGCCTTTCTCCGTTCTTCCGTATATGGTGCTGTCAGACGAATCGATAGTCTACCTTTTTCTATTTCAAATGTCATTCCACCTTCATTATTCTGGCTCTTGAACCGACAATTTTCTGGATACTGTTCAGCAAAGGACATAAACCTACGTTGCAATCCTTTGTTATAGGTGAACACATTCCAAAAGTTATCTTCCTCATTTGTAAGAATAATGGTTTCCTTCTCGCACTTCGTTAATCTCGTCATAACTATCATTCCTTTCAATTCTGTGCTAAAAAAGCAAGTGTAGATATGGCTTTTTCTGTTTCATCACCTACTTGTATAGTTTCTATTAAGTTGCCTCTTTCGTTTTTAATAAATACTTTTATTCCACTTTTAAACATGTCCGTTCCCTAACCCTCTTTCTATAGGATTGTATGCTCTGAAAAGATACGCAGAATGCATATTCAGTTCAGGTATCCTCATATTCAAAAGCTATTCACTTGTCAATGTGCAAAGATTGATATTATTAAATATCCTTCTACATAACGAATTGCTGAGAGGTATTTTTACAGGCTTTTCTGAGAAATTTATAAAAATTTTAGAATTATTGATGTGCGATATAGAACGAAAAAAACAACCAACTGCAAAAGTTGATTGCCTTAATTTTGATATTTATATATTTTTATTCATAACAAAAAAACAGCTGGGTGTACCAACTTTTTTGGTACACTCAACTGTATCTTTTATTGCTAGCTTTCTTTTACACCATTCTTTTGCAGAGCCCTTCTCTTAGACTTTTAAAAAATTTGGTGTAAATGTGGTGTAGTAACCTGTTTTTCTGTTTAAAATATAGCTTAAAATTTCTTCCTCTTAGTACAGTTTTGCTCCTGCCGGAATCTTGTCATCAAGGATCAGAACATTGAGTCCTTCTCTTCCTTCTACAAGGTGTGTAGCGGAGATGATCATACCACAAGAATCAATTCCCATCATCTTACGTGGTGGAAGGTTTGTGATTGCAAGCAATGTCTTTCCTACTAAGAATTCTGGCTCATAGTAATCATGAATTCCGCTTAAAATCACACGATCTACGCCACTTCCGTCGTCTAATACGAACTTCAGGAGCTTCTTAGATTTTGGAACTGCTTCACATTCTTTTACCTTTACAGCACGGAAATCTGACTTGCTAAATGTCTCGAAGTCAACCATATCTTCGAATAATGGTTCTACTTCCACATTAGAGAAATCAATCTCAACCTTCGCTGGTGCAGCTGTTTCTTCTACTGGAACAACTACTTTTGCAGCTACTGGAGTTGACTGTGCAGCGTTGTTTGCTTCGTTCTTAGCAGCGCCCTGTGACTTCATTGTCGGGAACAGGAGAACGTCTCTGATCGCTGCGGAATCTGTGAGAAGCATACACATTCTGTCAATTCCGAATCCGATACCACCTGTTGGCGGCATACCAATCTCCAGTGCATTCAGGAAGTCTTCGTCTGTTGTGTTCGCTTCCTCATCACCTTGTGCAAGCAACTCTTCCTGTGCTTTGAAACGTGCTCTCTGATCGATCGGATCGTTTAACTCTGAGTATGCGTTTGCCATTTCCCATCCATTCATGAAGAATTCGAAACGCTCTGTATATTCTGGATTCTCCGGTTTCTTCTTTGTCAGCGGAGAAATCTCGATCGGATGATCCATCACAAATGTAGGCTGGATTAAATGCTCTTCTACAAATGCCTCGAAGAACAGAGAAAGGATATCCCCCTTCTTATGGCGCTCTTCAAACTCTACTTTATGTTCTTTTGCGAGTTCTCTTGCTTCTTTGAGTGTAGTCACTTCGTTCCAGTCGATACCAGTGTATTTCTTCACCGCATCTACCATTGTAATTCTCTCAAACGGTTTTCCAAGATCCATCTCTACTCCACCGTAAGTAATCTTCGTTGTTCCAAGAACTTCCTGTGCCACAAAACGGTAAAGATTTTCTGTCAGATCCATCATTCCGTTGTAATCTGTATATGCCTGGTATAATTCCATCAATGTAAACTCTGGGTTGTGTCTTGTATCAAGTCCTTCGTTGCGGAATACTCGTCCAATCTCATAGACGCGTTCCATACCACCAACGATCAGTCTCTTCAAATATAATTCCAGGGAGATACGCAGTTTGAAATCTTCATTGAGTGCATTAAAATGTGTCTCAAATGGTCTTGCTGCTGCTCCTCCTGCATTAGAAACGAGGATTGGAGTTTCTACTTCCATGAATCCTTGTCCATCTAAGTATTTTCTGATCGCGCTGAGAATCTTAGAACGTTTGATAAATGTATCTTTGACGTCCGGATTCATGATCAGGTCTACATATCTCTGACGGTAACGTAAATCTGTATTGGTCAGACCGTGGAATTTCTCAGGAAGGATCTGAAGACTCTTCGATAACAATGTCACTTCCTGCGCATGGATAGAAATCTCTCCCATCTTTGTGCGGAACACATCTCCCTTGATTCCGACAATATCACCGATATCCATCTTTTTGAATGCTTTATAAGCTTCCTCTCCGATGTTATCTCTTGCGACATAAGACTGGATATTGCCCTGTAAATCCTGAACATTGCAGAAAGACGCTTTTCCCATCACACGTTTGGACATAATACGTCCTGCGATCGCTACGTCTTTTCCTTCCATCTCTTCAAAATGATCCTTGATATCCATGCTATGATGTGTCACATCATACTTTGTAATGACGAACGGGTCATTTCCACTTGCCTGCAGATCTGCCAGTTTCTCCCGGCGCACCTGTCTGAGCTGGTTTACGTCCTGCTCCTGTACCTTCTTCTGTTCAGCCACTTCTCTCACTCCTTAGTTTGCTCTTTCAATTTTTAACACTTTGTATTCCATAACGCCTGCCTGCGTCTCTACCTGGATCTCGTCTCCGACTTTCTTGCCAAGCAGTGCCTGTCCTACCGGAGATTCGTTGGAGATCTTACCCTGAAGGCTGTTTGCCTCTGTGGAACCTACGATCTTAAACTGAATTTCCTCGTCAAATTCCTTGTCATATACGAGTACAGAACATCCGATATTAATCTTATCGAAATCTACTTCATCCTCTACAACAACTTCTGCATTCTTTAAAATCTTCTCTATCTCTTCGATTCTTGCTTCGATATCTCTCTGTTCATCTTTTGCAGCATCGTACTCTGCATTCTCTGATAAATCGCCCTGCTCTCTTGCTTCTTTGATCTTTGCTGCAACTTCCTTACGTTTTACTACTTTGAGGTTTTCCAGCTCTTCTTCCAATGCCTTTAACCCTGCATAAGTAAGTATTGTTTTTTTGTCTGCCATTGCATATTACCTCCTTGTATGCTTATAACATTCCCCTATTATTTGTCAGCTTTTCAGCGAATATTTCCTGTAAAATAATTCTATTTTCACAATTTCAACATTATACATGTTTTTGCCTATAATGTCAATTTGTTTCCAAGTAATTGTTCCAATTCCTCGTAACTTTGCACTTGATTGATTTCTGCCCGCAAAGCCGCTGCTCCTTTTAATCCAGTCGTATACCATCCGACATGTTTCCGCATCTCCCGGATCCCGAGATAATCTCCTTTATACTCGATCTGAAGCCTTGCATGACGCAGCATAGTCTCCTTTAATTCTTCCAGCGATAGGCGTGGCGGAATCTTTCCGGTTCTATCATATTCTACTAACTCTCGAAAGATCCATGGATTTCCCTGTGCGCCTCTTCCTACCATTACTCCATCACATCCAGTCAGTTTCTGCATCCGCACAGCATCTTCTGCGGAAGTCACATCTCCATTTCCGATGACCGGGATGGATACTGCCTCTTTCACTTTCCTTATGATCTCCCAGTCTGCTTTTCCAGAATAGTACTGCTCTCTTGTCCGGCCATGCACTGCCACTGCAGCGCCCCCTGCCTCCTCGATCACCTTTGCGATTTCCACTGCATTAATGCAAGAATCATCAAATCCTTTCCGGATTTTAACAGTGACCGGCTTTTGGATCGCCTTCACTGTCTTGCTCACGATCTCATAGACAAGCTTTGGCTGTTTCATCAGCGCAGAACCTTCTCCATTTTTGACAATCTTAGGCACCGGGCATCCCATATTGATATCGAGGATCGCAAACGGAAGTTCTTCAATCTGCTTTGCAATCTCACTGATCGTATCCGGCTCAGAACCGAATAGCTGAAGAGAAACCGGTCGTTCTTCCTCGTGGATCCGAAGAAGGTCCTGTGTATTTTTATTCTTGTACTGGATTGCCTTCGCGCTGACCATCTCCATGCAGAGAAGTCCTGCCCCCTGCTCCTTGCAGAGCAAGCGAAAAGGCAGGTCGGTCACTCCTGCCATCGGTGCCAGTATATATGGATTCTCCAGCTCTACTGTCCCTATTTTCAATCTATTTTTGTGTATCATCTCTTTCCTTTCTGCTTTTTACTTCTTATTCTTCTCATACAGAATCCGAAGTCCGTCCAATGTCAGATTCTGATCATAGGCATCAAAAACGTCTGTCTCCGAGACAATGATCTTACCAAGGCCTCCGGTCGCAATGACTTTTACATTCTCCAATCCTGTTTCTTTTTTCATCTTTTGGACAATATACTCTGTCTGCCCGATATACCCATATACAAGTCCCGCCTGCATACTTGTAATTGTTTCCTGTCCCATGATCACTTCCGGCTTCTTGATCTCAATCTCTGGCAGCATCGCTGCCCCGCCCCAAAGAGCCCGTGCAGAGGTACGGATTCCCGTTGCAATGCATCCTCCCATAAAGGAACCATCCTCTGCGATCATATCATAGGTCGTCGCTGTCCCAAAATCGACGACGATCACCGGACCGCCATATTTTTCATATGCAGCAACTGCATCTACAATCCGATCCGGTCCCATGCGCGGATTATCCATCCCGATCTTAATTCCCGTCTCAATCTCTCTTGAGACTACAAGGGGATATACATCCAGATATTTAATAATCGCACTTGTCAGAGAGTGCATAATATCCGGCACGACAGAAGCAATGATGACTGCATCGATCTGCCGGATCTCAAACCCTTGGTGTTCAATCAGATCACACAGAGAAATCCCATATTCATCTGATGTTCTCGGAAGCTTTGTTGTCATTCTAAATTTCGCTTCCAGCTTTTCTTCCTTATATACACCCAGTGTAATATTTGTATTTCCAACATCTATAACCAATAACATTAAATTTCTTCTCCTAAGAAAAATACTTTATAGTAAAGCTCCAAAGATCTCAACAGTTCTTCTTTTGTTTGCTGTATCTCTTTGATCTTGAGCTTGCTTCCAATTTCATCAAACATTGGATCAAAATCCTCGGTCGTCACTTCAAAGCAAAGTGTTCCATCTTCTTCAAAGACGAGTGTGAGGATCCCCCCCACATCTTCTGTGTAAAGTACACACAGAATCTTCAATTCATCCTGAATTTCCTGCGGCAATGCCTCAAAATCCGGATTTAGATAATATTTTTTTTCATACGAGTTCGCCCCGCACAATACTACTTTCTCTTCGTACATGTTTTTGTTACTCCATTTTTCTAATTCATTTATGCTAATACGCATATCCGTAAATTCCGCGCACCGATACTTCCCCGGCATAAACCGTGCAAATCTCTCCCGCTTCATTTTCTACTAGCAGTTCTCCAGCTTCATTGATCCCCAGTGCTATGCCGTCCCAGTTTCCCTTTGGTTCCAGAACTGTCACTCTCCGTCCACAGTTTACTGACTGCTCATTGTATCTCTGCTGCACAAAACGAAGGCTCTGTTCTTTTTCAAACGCTTCATAAAGCGTCTCAAACCGCTGCATGATCTCTGCGATCAACTCAGATCTCTTTATGGAAACCTTGCCTTCTAGCAGAAGGGACGTCGCCTTCTCTCTAAGCTCTTCCGGAAATTCCTTCCGGTTTACATTTACTCCGACTCCGACAACCACATAGTCAATGTAATCAATCTCTGCGCTCATCTCTGTCAGAATCCCACAGATCTTCTTTCCGCCAATCACAAGATCATTTGGCCACTTAATCTTTACCTCAAGATCAGTCTTATCTCTTACTGCCTCCGCCGCGGCAATCGCCATCAAGATCGTCAGCATCGGCGCCTTGTCCGGAGCAAACTGCGGTCGCAGCAGCAAAGACATAAAAATCTCAGTTCCTTTTGGGGAATCCCAGCTTCTTCCTCTGCGTCCTTTTCCGGCACTCTGCCTGTCTGCCACAAAAAGTGTTCCATGCACAGCTCCCTGCCCGGCTGCCTGCTTTGCACGAATGTTCGTAGAGTCTGTCTCTGCATAATATTCTACACACTTTCCAATTGTCCGTGTCTCAATCCTGCTTTCCATCTCTTCTTTAGAAAGCACATCCGGGCTCTCTTGGAGTCGATATCCTTTGTTTCTCACCGCCTCGATCTCATATCCTTCTTCCTTCAGCTGTGAGATTACTTTCCAGATGGCAGTCCGGGACACTTGGAACCGTTCACACAGCTCCTGCCCGGAGACATGCCCACTGCTTTCCCGAAGCACTTTTAATATCTCTGCCTTCATGATCATGCTCCCAGAGTGGCAGCCATCACTGCCTTGATCGTATGCATACGATTCTCCGCCTCATCGAATACTTTCGACTGTGCAGACTCAAACACCTCGTCGGTGACTTCCATCTCTTTAATCTGGAAACGTTCTCCCATCTCTTTTCCGACCTCAGTCTCCCAATCGTGAAATGCCGGCAGACAGTGGAGAAAGATTGCCTGCTCTCCCGCATTTTTCATCACATCCATTGTCACCTTGTACGGGGTCAGATCACGGATTCGTTCTTCCCACACACTGTCTGGCTCTCCCATAGATACCCATACATCTGTATAAATAATATCTGCATCCTTAGTCCCTGCGCTGACATCTTTTGTCAGTGTGATCGTTGCGCCAGATTCCTCTGCAAATTTCCGGCATTCTTCCACAAGTGCCTGGTCCGGAAAGTATTTCTCCGGTGCACATGCCACAAAGTGCATTCCCATCTTCGCGCAGGCGATCATCAGAGAATTTCCCATATTATAGCGGGCATCCCCCATATACACAAGCTTTCTTCCCGCAAGATCTCCAAAGTGCTCCCGGATGGTTAACAGATCTGCCAGCATCTGTGTCGGATGATATTCATTCGTAAGCCCGTTCCAGACTGGAACGCCTGCATACTTTGCCAGTTCCTCAACGATTTCCTGTCCATATCCGCGGTATTCAATCCCATCAAACATTCTTCCAAGCACCCGTGCAGTATCCTTGATACTCTCCTTCTTCCCAATCTGTGACGCAGCCGGTTCCAGATAGGTCGTTCCCATTCCGAGATCGTGGGCAGCCACCTCAAAAGAACAGCGGGTTCTCGTACTTGTTTTTGCAAAAATCAGCGCTACATTTTTCCCGCGCAAAGTTTCAGTCAAGATGCCCTGCTTTTTCTTTTCCTTCAGTTCTGCGGCCAGATCAAGAAAATATGTAATCTCTTCTGCGGTAAAATCTTTTAATGTTAAAAAATGACATCCTTTTAAATTCATATTATTCTTCCTTTCCCATCGCAAGGAGCAGTTCCGTAAAATATGGAACAGCCTCTTTGTTGTCTTTCTTTTCATATTTTTCTTTCACAAGATCAAATAATTCTTCCACGGTATAGATCCGGTACTTTGGGACATGCAGATATTTTGCGCTCGCCTCCAACATTGCAAGATACAACTCTGCTTCCTTTGTGCGCAGCGGAAGCTTCAGCCAGAATGCAATCTCCCTGCGGTCACGCTCTGTCAGGCCCTCAAACTTCTTTTCATAATACCACTCTTCTTTCGTTTGTTCAATATAGTAAATCGTACCCGCAAGTCCGTAGATCACTCGTTTGGCATCATAATATCCAATCTTCATATTCTGCCTGCTTCGCTTTTCCTGAAATTCAATAATACTCCCAAGCTTCACCCTTGGTGCAATCTCATAGACTGTCACATCGTCAGGTAAATATACCCTTGGCTCTCTTCCCGGACCAAAAATCCGCACTTCGATAATATTCTGATACCCGCGCTCAACAAGTGTTCCAAGCGGCACATTGTTGATCACGCCCCCGTCCATATACTTCTTCCCATGCAGTTCTTCGTTTTTAAACCCAATCAGATAAGCGCTCGCCAGAAGAAAATCCTCCAGCAGTCCTTCTGGGATATCTTCGATTCCAAGCTCCATCTCCTTCATATCTGACAAAGAAAATGTAAGCAGATAAAATGCAATTTTTGACTGTCTGATTTTCTCTTCATCCACCATTTCATGGATCAGTTCCCTCAGCGGTGTAACATCCACTCCCCCATTTTTTATCACAGTGAGCACTTCATGGATTGCTTCGTGGAGCGGAAGTTTTCTGTCAAACAATTCCTGCATGATCTGGTCATCTACATCCATGACTCTTGAAAAAGTGATCTTCTCCCAGATTTTCTCCGCTCGCTCCAGATCCCCCATGCAGACAAGTGCACCGTTTAAAGCTCCGACCGATGTGCCTGCCACTGCACTGATCTTGACACCGGCCTCCCGCATCGCCTTCCATGCTCCAATTTGATATGCTCCTCTGGCGCCTCCACCGTCAAATACAATTCCATATGTTTTCTCAAGATCTATCACCGGTTTCACAAAATCCCCTCCTGTCAGGTGGAAAGCGAAGGGGCCGCCGCAAAATCCTTTGCAGCAGCCGCCTTCCTCTTATGACTTTCCTCTTTTATTTCTTTATTGTTCTTTCTCTGTTTTTGCAATCTCTGTCACAGACTTCACAAGTCCTGCGATTCCCTGAATCTCAGAAGGAATAATAATCTTCGTCGCTCTTCCATTAGATGCCTTTTCAAATGCCTCAAGACTCTTCATCGTCAGAACTGCCTCATCTGCTCCTGCCTCTTTCAAGAAACGGATACCGTCTGCATTGGCTTTCTGCACCTTGAGGATCGCCTCTGCCTCACCTTCTGCTTCACGAATCATCTTCTCTTTCTCTGCTTCCGCTCTAAGGATCGCAGCCTGCTTCTCTGCCTCTGCATCAAGGATTGCAGACTCCTTGTTACCTTCTGCCACAAGGATTGTAGACTTCTTCTCACCTTCTGCCTTCAGAATCGCTTCACGTCTCTCACGCTCTGCCTTCATCTGCTTCTCCATGGCATCACGGATCGCAGCCGGAGGAATGATATTCTTTAACTCTACACGATTGACTTTAATGCCCCAAGGGTCTGTTGCAACATCGAGGGATGCCCGCATCTTCGTATTGATTGTCTCTCTGGAGGTAAGTGTCTCGTCTAATTCCAAATCACCGATGATATTACGAAGGGTTGTCGCGGTCAGATTCTCGATCGCCATGATCGGATTCGCCACCCCATAGCAGAATAACTTTGGATCTGTAATCTGATAAAATACAACTGTGTCAATCTGCATTGTAACGTTATCCTTTGTGATCACCGGTTGTGGCGCAAAATCTACTACCTGCTCTTTTAAGTCCACTTTTCTTGCTACCTTCTCGATGATCGGCACTTTGACATGGAATCCTACTCCCCATGTTGTCTTATAAGCACCCAGTCTTTCGATTACCATCGCTTGTGCCTGCGGCACAATCTTAATACACGAAATCAGAAGCCCTACAATAATGATAAGAAAAACAATTCCAAGCACCATCGTCATAATGCTTCCTGTTGCGTAATACATAGAAATTCCCCCTTTCAACGATCCGTCTCTCTTTTAGACAGAATCTATTGTGTTATTTATTTTCCTTATCTTACTATAATTTTCTTCCAAATACAATAGTCAGATACAAAAAAGATACCGTCTGAATTTCGGTATCTTTTTTGTAAGAAGTGCAGAATTTTCTGCCACTCTTATTTCCTCTCTTCCTTTTAATAACGTACTGGCTTTTCCGTAAAAACCGATACTCCTCTATCTCCCTCTTCTTGACTTTTCTTCTGCAAGGATCGCTGCGCCCAGCGCCCCCGCATACCTTCCATCTGCAGTCGACTCCACGTTCTTTCCAATCTGCTCAGAAAGGCGTCTTGTAAAATATGCGCTGTGACTCAGTCCTCCTGTCAGGATGACACGGTCTGTCATTGCCTTTCGCATAGCAAGCTGCGCTACCTTCGTCACAACAGAGTCCACAACACCTGCTGCGATATCCTCCCTGCTTCTGCCTTCTCCAATATAATTGATAACTTCTGATTCCGCAAAAACAGTACAGAGAGAACTGATCGGGAGCACGGTTCCCTTTTCTGCCAGATCAAAAAGTTCCTGCAGTGTCACACCAAGCCTGTTTGCCATGATTTCCAAAAACTTTCCAGTTCCTGCTGAGCACTTATCATTCATCAGAAAATCCTGTACCATTCCGTTCTCGATCAGTATGACTTTCGTGTCCTGACCTCCGACATCAATGACCGTACAGTCTCCTCCCGCCAATTCTCTTCCGCCCCTTGCATGGCAGGTGATCTCCGTGATCACATAGTCGGCAAAATCTACTGCGATTCGTCCATACCCGGTCGCAACGACTTTCGTCTCATCTCCCAGGACATCCACATCATTTTCCTTTAACTTCTCTTTGATCGTCTGTGTTGTTTCCTTGCTGCTCCACCCCGTAGGAAGCACAAACTGCATATCGGATGTCCCTCTTACTACTACCTTCGATGCGGTGGAGCCAATATCAATCCCTACATAATTCACGTTTCTTACCTCTTCTGACATGTTACAGCATCTCCAGGAATGCTGTGATTCTTGTATTGAGCTGACCGATGTCTGCCTGAGAATAGTCTGTCTCTACATTAATATAAGGAATTCCCTTCTTCTCATTGACAAAACGGCGGATTCCCAGTGTCTCCACATTATATGTATGACATGCCTGAAGTGTCATCTCTACAACTCCGTCTACTTTGTACTCATCGATCAGACGATCTAACAATTCCAGTCTGTTTGGGTTCGGTGTCATTACAGAACATCCGATATCAATGTATCTTTTCGCAAGTGCATCGTATACATCCGGATTTTCCTCATCAACCAGCTTATCGATAGATTTTGCACCACTGCAGTTCTCGTAAGTCACAACGACACCGCCATTCTCTTCGATTGCTTTGATCACCTTCTCGCTTGCTCCCCCTACCGGACATCCAGTCAAAAGGATTCTCGGTCTCTTGTTTAACATCTTTCCTTCTGCATATTCTCTCTCGATTTTTTCAACAATTCCGTCCACCTCTGCCGGGATCGCTGTTCTGTCGAATTTGAAGCCACTTCCATAGAGTACCTTAAACTGATCCATACCTGTGATCGGCGCCGGATCATGTTTCATCACTTCATAAAATCTCTTTAAAGACTTGCGGACCTTATTTTCTTCATGAATTGCCTTGCGGATATCATCCTCCGTGATCGTTACTTCAAATTTCTTCTCTAAATATTCTTTGAAACGGATGATTTCGCTCTTCCACAATTTCAGCGCTTCCTCACTCTGTGTGTTCGGCAGTTCCATCAGAAATACATCTTTAAACTCTGACATATATTCATACATCTTCTTTTTTCCATCACAAGTCGTCTCTCCGACAACTACATCTGAAAAATAGAAAAACGGACATTTATCTGCTTTCGCAAATCCATAGCTGGATTTGATCAGCGGACATAAGTTTTTCGGAAGATCTTTCTCTGCCTCTGTAATCGTCTCATCTGATGTAGAACATAATCCAACTGTCGCTGCTCCCATAGCCGTTGCGATTTCCTTTGGAAAATATGTACAATATGCTCCGACTACCGGGATTCCCTTATCTTTTAATTGCTTCATAGCAAGAAATGAGTTTTTGCGCTGCTCGGCAAACTCTTCAAATACTTCTGGTAATTCTTTAATCACTTCCATGTTAGTTTTCCTCCATATTTCGACCTTTACTTATGATGATATAGTCGTTTTAAAACGAAGTCAAATTGCTATTTTTTATAATATTATAGATACTTCCTATAAGATTATCTGCGAAATCTATGACTTATAAAAAATGTCTGGAATCCTGCGTTTTCGATGTTTTCACATCTCCTGCAGAACTCCAGACATTTTTTTACTCCCCTATTTTCTTTTTTAGTGGAACCAGTGATTTCCGATCAGCTGTCCATAATCACCATTTCCAAAATAAAGTGCCTCCCCGATCGGATTGGCTCCTGCGAGGGCATCTGCCGCCGCCTGATAGCAACTTGCCGTTGTCCGCCCGTCGGCAAGTACCGCATCCAGCTTGCCGGTAATTGCCGGACCAAACTGTCCGCTCTGATAAATGACCTCTGTAATTGAGTTCGGGAAAATGCCGCTTCTTACACGGTTCATAACAACAGCCCCTACTGCAACCTGACCTTCATACGGCTCTCCCCCGGCCTCACAGAAGATCAACGCTGCAAGCAATGCCTGCTCCCCGCTGGTGGCAGCTGTCACTGCTTGCTGGGAAGCCTGTGCTTCTTGTGCCTGCTGCTGCGCCTGCGCTGCTGCCGCCTCTTCCTCTGCTTTCTTTTTTGCTTCCTCTGCTTTTCTTGCCTCTTCCGCCGCCTGCGCTGCCGCTTTTTGTTCTTCTTCAATCTGCGCTAACGTTTTCGCTGGTTCAGACTCCCTTGTCCGGACAATTGCTCCATTGTCTTCCATCGGCTTTTCTACAACCGGACACACCTGATCTGCCCTTCTGACTGCATCCGTTCCAAATGCAAGGGAATCGCTCTTCACATATCCGTTCACCTCATCTGCGGAAACTCTTGTCCATACAACCCCTTTTTCTTCCACATCTACAATTGTGTTGTGGTATAGTTTTCCAACGACTTCGCTTCCTTCTTCTCCCGCAAGCAGTACATCAGTCTCCCCATCCACGTTGGATACTGCCTTTTGGTGCCATTCCTGCGTGGATACTGCAACTGCTGCGACCTCCGGTATCTGCTCCAACGCTGATGCCAATGCCGATGAAATTGTTTGTGTTTTCTCTATACTGTCAGTCTGCCGAGTTTCAGTTGATGCCACAGATATACTTCCGTCCATTCCTGCAGCTGTGAGCACACAAACCGCAAACAAAACTACTGCCAGCATCTTCTTATTCTCTTTTCTCATACTTTTCCTCCTGATTTTGCAATAAAACGAATTAAAAGTTAATTATATTATACTCTTTTAATTCATTTTTATTACATTTGTTACAAACTTGTTACATTTTGTTTGTAGGAACATCCTAACAGCTTTTCTTTCATTTGTCAACTTTTCTGCTCTGGAAATTTTCTCCTTCCAAGATCCATCCCCTTTTGTCTCTTTCTCCCACACAATATCAAATGAATTTTCCATACAAAAAAGCAGCTGATCTTTTGGAACTTCCTCAAGATCAACTGCTATCCTTTTTAATGATACTCTTTGTCTATCTTTATTTCTTTGTTTATCTCTGATTTCTTCTCTGTCTCGCAGTTTCGAACATCAGCACGGAGGTGGCAATTGCTGCATTTAATGATTCTACCTGCCCCTGCATAGGAATGCGGATCCATGTATCTGCCAAATCCGCGATTTCCTTTCGAAGTCCGTTTCCCTCATTTCCAATCAAAAATGCCGTCTTTTTCGTATAGTCTTCCTTGTCGTAACTATTTTTCCCATCAAGATGTGCGGCATATGTAAAAATACCGTGCGCCTTTACTTTTGCGATCGCTTCTTTTAAATCTTCCACATAGACAAACGGAACACGGTAAATAGAACCCATCGTTGAGCGGATAACTTTCGGATTATAAATATCCACACTCTCCTTGCTGATGATGATTCCTGTCACCCCCGCTCCCTCTGCGGTTCGCAGAATCGTTCCAAGGTTCCCTGGATCCTGAAGGTTGTCCAAAACAAGAAGATGTGCATCTTCTGCCTCTAAAATATCCTCCAGACAGTAAGTGGACTGGCGTACGACACAGAGGATTCCCTGTGGTGTCTTTGTATCAGAAACATATTGAAAAACATGATCTGACAGATATTCTAACTTCCTTCTGTCTTTCAGCCTGTTGATTTCTTCTTTCTGTTTGTCTGCAAATGTCTCGGATACATAGACTTTCACAAGCTGCTCCTGTGGAATCTCCTGGTACATCTTGACTCCTTCCACAAGAAAGACTCCCTGCTCGTTCCGCACTTTGCTTTTTTTCTGAAGCTGCACCAGTTCCTTCACTCTCGCATTTGACGTGCTTGTAATCATACTTATTCCCCTTTGTATTTATTCAACATTTCATTACTTCCGATGAAAATCATAATAGTTCCTTCTTCCAGCGGCATCTCCGGCCTTACATTGACATCAACTTTCTCATCCTTTTTAATACCGACTACGTTAAATCCATAGCGCTCACGGATGCAAAGTTCACGCAAAGTCTTCCCGATCCATTTTTCCGGAACCCTTGTCTCTACGATACTATAATCCGGTGATAGCTCGATCCAATCTGCAAAATTTGTGGAGACAAGATTTTTGGCAACTCTTCTTCCCATCTCCATCTCCGGAAATACAATCGCATCTGCACCGACCCTTTTTAAGATGGATGCATGAAGCTCGTCCTGCGCCTTTGCAAGCACATACGGAATCCCTGCCTCTTTTGACAAAATCGTAGCCATAATACTAGATTCCATATTATCGGCAATCGCCACGACTGCACCATCCAGATTGCGAAGTCCCAGCGACTGGATCACTCCCGTGTCATGCAGATCCGCGCGCATTGCGTAAGATACTTGATCTGCGATCTCTTGTACTTTTTCTTCCGCAATATCTACTGCGATCACTTCGCATCCGAGTTTCTCCAATGTCACTGCCACACTGGAACCAAATTTTCCAAGTCCAAATACTGCATATTGCTTTTTCATATTTTCTTATCCCCCTATCCAATCATCAGACGTTTCGCCGGCAGCTGTCTCACCTGGCTCATCGGATTTTTCTTTAATCCGAATGCCAGCGCCATTGTAACCGGTCCGATCCGCCCTGCATACATTAAGATCATAATCACAAATTTACTTGCGGTGTGAAGCGCCGGAGTCAGCCCCGTGGAAAGACCTACTGTTCCAATTGCCGAGGTCGTCTCAAACAAAATATCAAGAAATCCCGCCGATTCTATCACTGAAACAGCTATAGTCCCTATCATCAAGATTGTAAAAGACATTAGCATAACTGAAATCCCCGTCCGAATATTTTCTTCCGGAATTCTTCTTCCAAAGCACTCCGTATCCTTATTTCCTTTTACGACAGTAACCGCTGTAAGGAATAACATTGCAATCGTTGTCGTCTTCACCCCTCCGGCGGTACCGGCCGGGGAGCCTCCGATAAACATCAGAAGGCAGGAAATGAATACCGATTCTTCTCTTAGATCTCCCTGCGGCACGGTAAAGAATCCGGCCGTCCTCGTTGTCACTGACTGAAATGCCGCTCCCATCACCTTGTCTCCAAAAGAAAATTCTCCAAGCGTATCCGGGTTAGAAAATTCTAGAAACAGAAAACTGACTGTACCTGTCACAATCAGAATTGCCGTCATCGTCAGTGCAACCTTGGAGTTCAAGGTTAAAATCTTAAACATTCCACGTCTTCTCTCACCCTTTTTGCGAAAGTTTCTAATGTTATCAGTGATGTCAAACCACACGGTATAACCGATACCTCCTGCAACGATCAATATCATCGTTGTCAGATTGATCAACGGATTTCTTGCATATGCCGCAAAACTATCTGCCCCTAATATATCAATTCCCGCATTGCAAAATGCTGAGATAGAGTGAAACACACTATACCAAATTCCTTTCAAAAATCCATACTCCGGAATAAACTGAAATGCAAAAAAGATTGCTCCAATTCCTTCTACAACGAAGGTTCCCTTCAGAATACGCAAGATCCATTTCACCATACCTGACAAAGACTCCATGTTATACGTTTCCTGAATCATCACACGCTCTTTTACCGTGATCTTCCTTCCGATCACAACAAGAAAAAATGTCGATACTGCGACTACACCAAGTCCTCCAATCTGTATCAGAACAAGCAGTACCACCTTGCCAAGAAGCGTAAACTGCGTTGCCGGAACAACTGTCATAAGCCCGGTCACACAAACTGCCGATGTCGATGTAAAAAGTGCGTCTGTAAATGCAATCGGCTCTTGATTGCAGACCGGAAGCCATAGAAGTATTCCGCCGATCACGATCACGAGCAAGAAGCCTGCTGCAAGCATCTGCATCGTGCTTAATCTTACACTTTTTTCTTTCCACTTAAACATTTTCTTTCACTTTTCTCCCTTTATGCTTTTTGAATCAATTATACTACACTTCCCGAAAAGATAACAGTCCTAAAAAAAGAATCCCTGTACCAACAGCACAGGAACCCCTCACGCTGCCGACAGCCCTCATTTCCGGACTACGGCCCTTCTTTTCTTCTCTTATACTTTAAATCGGTACCCCACACCCCAGATTGTCTCAATATACTGCGGTTTGGAAGTATCGTACTCAATCTTCTCCCGAATCTTCTTAATATGAACTGTCACAGTCGCAATATCCCCGATCGATTCCATATCCCAGATCTCACTGAATAATTCATCCTTTGTATATACGTGATTCGGATGCCCTGCAAGAAACGTCAGAAGGTCAAATTCCTTCGTCGTAAATGCCTTCTCTTCTCCATTGACCCACACCCTTCTCGCTGTCGTGTCAATCTTTAAGCCACGGATCTCAATAATATCATTTGTCTGTACATTGCTTCCGATCAAACGCTCATATCTTGCAAGATGCGCTTTGACTCTCGCCACAAGTTCGCTCGGACTAAATGGCTTTGTCATATAATCATCTGCGCCAAGTCCAAGTCCCCGGATCTTATCGATATCATCCTTTTTGGCAGAGACCATAATGATCGGTGTATTTTTCTTCTGACGTACTTCTCTGCAGATTTCAAATCCATCCACTCCCGGAAGCATCAGGTCAAGGATCACCAGATCAAACTGGTCCGTCAGCGCCTTCTCAAGCCCCGTCTCTCCATCATTTGCAACTTCTACCTCGAACCCACTCAGTTCTAGATAATCTCTCTCCAGATCTGCAATCGTTTCTTCATCTTCTACGATTAATATTCTACTCATTTACCGGTACCTCCTGATATTTTCTGATTACAAAATACATGACCGTCCCTGTCCCTTCTCTACTTGTCGCCCAAATCTTGCCGCCATGCTCCTCGATGATCTTCTTCACAATCGAAAGTCCAATACCGCTTCCGCCCTTAGAAGAATTTCTCGATGCATCTGTCCGGTAAAAACGATCAAAAATATTCGGCAGATCTTTGGCGGCAATTCCTTTCCCATTGTCCTCCAGTTCCACCTGAATAAAATCACCGACGTCCTTCACCCGCAAGTTAATCCGCGCCCGCTTCTTATCCATATATTTCAAAGAATTCGTCACAATATTGTTGATGACTCGCTTTAACTGCTCGGCATCGCCGATGATGCGGATATCTTCCTCTACGTAATTGAAATATCCAAACTCGACATCTCTCTGCTCCAATTCCAACTTCAGATCTTCTGCACAATCATCAAAATATTCATTGACTGACAGTGTTGTAAAATTGTATGGAATTCGATTCGTATCAATCTTAGAGTAAAGTGTCAGTTCATTGATCAGAAGATCCATCTCATTTGCCTTATTATAAATCGTCCGGATATACTTCTCCATCTTCTCAGGTGTATCTGCAACACCATCCATAATTCCTTCTACATACCCCTTGATCGCTGTGATTGGTGTCTTCAAGTCGTGGGAAATATTACTGATCAGCTCCTTGCTCTCCTTATCATAGGCAAGCTTCTCCTCCGCATTGTCTTTCAGCCGCTTCCGCATCTCCTCAAAATCCTGACAAAGCTGTCCGAGTTCATCATCGGTATCCGGAATCAGCCGGAAATCTAAATTCCCTTCTTTAATATTCTTCGTCGCCTTCTGCATCTTCACAAGCGGAATCTTGATTCCTCTGTAAATCCAGACAACCAGCAGCGCTCCGGTAATGACAAGGATCACAATGACCGCCACAAGAATGTCTTTTAAGAATTGTGATACTTCCGGCAGCATGCTCGTTACATCTGTTACAATAAATGCACTGCACTTGTTCTTGTCATCACTGACAAAATCCACCTGCTTTACAAGTACCTGTGCTTCTCCGCCAATATATACACCATTCTCGGAATCTGCATTGTATTCCTCATAAGCCGGTAAATCCGGGATCACCACCTCCGTCTTCTGCGGATCTTCTCCCATATATACGATAATATCATCCTTTCTCACAAGAAGATAGGATCCTTTCTGCCGAAGCCTCTGGTTAAACTGCTCCAGATAAGAAGCATCTTCCAGCTTCTCCGGATCCTTATCCGCTGCCTTCTCCAGCTCATGATATGCCTCTTTCGTAATCCGGCTCGGCACCTGTACACTATTTAACAGTGCTTCATAGGTGGTCCCTGTAATTCCATATGTCTTCTCGATCGAACGAATTTGAAGTTGTGCGAATCCACAAAATACGGCGCTCGTCAAGAACACCGGCAAAATAATGATCGTCATAAAAGCAATGACCAGTCGTGTTTTTAATTTCATCGTGTCCAACCTCTTGTTCTATATACTTTCTATGCTTGTCTCAATCTGACTTCATTATTATATCATGCCACCTTGTTAAATACACCAAAACACCTATAAACATTTATAAAATTTTTGTAAACCTTCGTACGACCCAGTATGCAAAAACTGCTCCACAGATTTTCCCTTATCTGTGGAGCAGCCATCCTTCTCATCTGATGATCGAAGTCTCTTATAAATATTTCTTTAATGCTTCTACTTTATCCAGTTTTTCCCATGGAAGATCTAAGTCGTTACGTCCAAAGTGTCCATAAGCTGCTGTTTGCTTGTAGATTGGACGGCGAAGATCTAACATTTTTATGATTCCTGCCGGTCTTAAATCAAAGTTCTCACGGATGATCTCTACTAACTTCTCGTTAGAAAGTTTTCCGGTTCCGAATGTATCTACCATGATCGATGTCGGATGAGCCACCCCGATTGCATAAGAAAGCTGAATCTCACATTTCTTTGCAATTCCTGCTGCAACGATGTTCTTTGCAACATAACGTGCTGCATATGCTGCAGAGCGGTCTACCTTTGTACAGTCTTTTCCGGAAAATGCTCCACCGCCGTGACGTGCCATTCCGCCGTAAGTATCTACGATGATCTTACGTCCTGTCACACCACTGTCTCCGTGTGGTCCACCGATTACGAATCTTCCTGTCGGGTTGATGAAGAATTTTGTCTGCGCATCTACCATCTCCTGTGGAAGTACCGGATCAAATACATATTTCTTAATATCTTCATGAATCTGTTCCTGAGTTACATCCGGATCATGCTGTGTAGATAATACAACCGCATCAAGACGCACCGGGATTCCCTCTTCGTTATACTCTACTGTCACCTGGCTCTTACCATCTGGTCTGAGGTAAGAAAGTGTTCCATCTTTGCGGACTTTTGTCAGCTGCAATGTCAGCTTGTGTGCCAGCGCGATTGGATATGGCATCAATTCTTCTGTCTCATCCGAAGCATATCCGAACATCATTCCCTGGTCTCCTGCTCCAATTGCATCGATCTCCTCGTCTGACATTTTGTTTTCTTTTGCTTCTAAAGCTTTATCTACACCCATTGCAATGTCAGAAGACTGCTCATCGATTGCTGTGATCACACCACAAGTATGTGCATCGAATCCATATTTTCCTCTGTTGTATCCAATCTGATCCACAGTATCTCTTACGATTTTCTGAATATCTACATATGCATTTGTTGTAATCTCACCCATAACAAGGACAAGTCCTGTTGTGATCGCTGTCTCACATGCCACACGGCTCATCGGATCCTGCTCCATCAGCGCATCTAACACAGCATCTGAAATCTGGTCACAGATCTTATCCGGATGACCTTCGGTTACTGATTCTGAAGTAAATAATAATTTTTCCATTCGTACGTTCCTTTCTTTTTTCTCTTTCTCTTTCGCCGGACTGTTCTGTCTTTCTCTGATAAAAAGTCATTTACCAAAACTCTCTGAGATAAAAACAGCAGCCCGACAACATTCGGACTGCTTTATACTCATAAATCAATCCTCTTATTGTTCGATTACTCGCTCAGGTTGGCACCTTCCGTTCACGGGGTTGCCGCAGCTTCACAGATCCTTTGTATCTCCACTGCTCTGAATAAGAGAAAGTTTCTATTATTCTGTTCTTGTTCCGTTAGAAATCATAACACTGATTGACAGGACCGTCAAGAGTCTTTTTGAGAAAACTTTTCTAGTTACTCTGTGCCTCTTTCATTGCCTGCTCTCCGTTTGTCTGGGCATCTTTGAGCGCTTCGTCAATTCCTTTTTCTCCGCTGAATACAAGATCAAGCTGTTTTCCAAGTTCATCTAACGCATTCTTGCCGCCGATATTTCTTGTTCCCTGGAAACCTTTGTCAAAGCATTCCAACGAAAGTTGTTTGATCGGTTTTTCCTCGAGTACTTTTGCGAATACCGGATCCTCCTGTGCAGATACACGCACTGGAATATATCCTGTCTCTGCCGCAAAATATGCTGTATTTTCTGTATTTGTCAGGAATTTAATATACTCCCATGCAGCTTGTTTCTGCATGTCTGTTGCAGAATCAAATACTGCCACATTTGTTCCGTAATACAGCTGATCATCTGTCTTATGTCCTGGAAGCGCTGCGGCATTGATGGTAATACCTTCCATCGTTCCTTCTTCTATGTATGGCAGTGCGGATGTAGAAGCTACACACATTGCAGCTCGTCCATCCTGCACCGGAACATTTGCATTTTCATCATCTCCGGCAAATCGTGCTGTCTTTGCCTGGAACATACCATTTAAAAATTCGATTGCTTCCTTTGTCTCCGGTGTATCAAAATACAATTCATTTGTTTCTTCATTCATCGTGCTTCCACCTGCCTGCTTCAGCCACGGTGCAATATCTGTGGAAAGATTATTTGCAAATACACATCCATACACTTCCGGTTCGCCGTCCTTATCCTCGTCTACCGTCAGTTTCTCAGCTGCCGCTGTCCACTCGTCCCATGTCTTTGGAACTTCTACACCAGCTTCTTCGAACATAGTTTCATTGTAATATAAAACCATCTGACTTTTGTTAAACGGGATTGCATACTGTTTTCCATCCCAGATTCCATCTGCAAGGAACATCTCCGGAATATCTGCAAGGTCTTCCTCAGTAAATCCTGTCTGTTCATCTTCCATATATGGTGTCAGATCTGCCACAAGCCCTTTGGAAACATACCAGGATAATCTGTTGGAATAAATCTGCGTCATTGTCGGGAGCTGATCTGCCTTTGCAGAGGCCATCAATTTGTCAAACAGATCCATGTATCCTCCCTGATTCACTAATTTTACGGATACATTTTCATTCTGCTCCATAAAATCATCTGTAATTTTCTGGATTGCCTCCTCATTAGATCCTGACATCGCATGCCAGAATGTAATCTCTGTTTTTTCCGTCACTTTTGTGTCTGTTTTTTTCTCTGTTGACGACTCTGTTTTCGTCTCTTCTTTCTTCTCCGTTTCTTTTTTCTCCCCTCCACATGCGGTCAGCATGGATGCTGCCATCGTCGTGCAAAGAAGTGCCGCCAATACTTTTTTCTTCATCTTTCTTTTCCTCTCTCTTTTCGTTTTATCCTTTTAGTCCTGATTTGCTTACCCCTTTCACAATATATTTTTGTGTAAATAAATATAAAATGATCACCGGCGCAATCACCAGGATCGAAAAGGCCATTAAAATATGATATCTTGTTCCCGCCTCGGTTGAAAATGCTGCCATTCCTACCGGAAGCGTCCGCATCTCCTCTGAATTTGTCGTGATCAGAGGCCACATGTAGGAATTCCAGCAGTTAATGAATTTTAAAATAGCAATCGATGCAAGTGTCGGTATGGAACACGGAATTAAAATAGTAAATAAAAATCGCAATTCCGAGCAACCATTGATCTTCGCCGATTTATAATAAGAAATCGGAATGCTTTCAAACTGCTGTTTCAGTAAAAATATCGAAAAAATACTTGCACACCAGGGAATGATCAGCGCCTTATAACTGTCAATCCATCCCCAGTTGCTCAGTGTAATATAATTAGGGATCATCAGGATTTCTCCCGGAACCATCATGGTCGCTACAAGAACCAAAAACAGAGCATTTTTAAACCGGAATGGAATATATGCAAATGCATAGGCCGCAAGTACTGTTGTAAATACTTCCCCCACCGTCACCATTACTGCTGTAAACACACTGTTGAAAAAATATCTGGCATACGGTACTTGCTGCAATGCCATCTTGAAATTTTCCCACTGCCAGACAGATGGGATCCATTTTGGTGGCATCGATAGTACTTCCTTTGCCGGCTTAAATGCTGTCAGAACCATCCAGACAAACGGAAGGCTGACCCACAAAAGTCCCGCAGCCAGAATGACATAGGACAGAACTGTCACCATCTTTTTCCCTTTTCTCATGACTTCCTCCTTTCTGACGAAAACAGAAACTGAAGCAACGTAAAAAATAAAATCACAAGAAACAGAAGAAATGCTGCCGCCGATGCGGTAGTAAACTCCCAGTGTCTGTAAAACTTATCAAAAATATAATAGACAATCGTAAGCCCGCTCTGAAGCGGCCCCGGTTTCTGCCCATACATGATATAAACTTCATCAAAGATCTTAAAAGCTCCGATCAGTGATGTCACAGATAAGAATAAAATCGTCGGTCTTAAAATTGGAAGAATAATATGGCAGATCCTTCTAAATGACCCTGCGCCATCCATCCGTCCTGCCTTCACATATCTTTCATCTACTCCTTGAAGTGCAGCCAGCAAAATAATAATTTTATAGCCAAGCCCTTTCCACACACTTAATACAATCAAGATCGGGATGGTCATGTGCGCATCTGTAAGCCACGCTACTTTTGGCATCCCAAGCACTGAGAGAAGTGCATTGACCATTCCATAGTCTTTGTTGAGCATCCACCGCCACACAACAGCCACTGCGGTCGTCGATGTGACAAATGGAAGAAAATATGCACTTCTGAAAAATTTCTGAAACCGGATATTGGAATTTAAAATCAGGGCAAATACCAATGCCATAATGATTCCAAGCGGTACCGAGATCACCGCAAATACTGCCGTATTTTTCATAGCAAGAGCAAACTCCGGATCTTTCAATACGTAGAGAAAATTGTCGAGACCGACTGCTTCCACCGTATCTGTCAAATAATCAAATTTCGTATAAACCCCCATAAAAAAAGACTTCAGCACTGGATAAAATTGAAAGACTGCTATGACAGAAAGTGCAGGCAGCAAATACAGAAATGCCCGAAACTGTGGATTTCTGATTTTCCATCTTCTCTTCATTATCTGTCACCCTCCCCTGGGAACAAATGAAGTCGCTTGACACGAAATGACACACGTTCCCCTTCTGAAAATGTCTTTTCCCATCCGACGCAGGCCGTCAGCACCTGTTCACCTGCTCGGAAATGAATGTACATATCTTTTCCAAGTGTCTGTATTCCGGTGATCACTCCCGAAATCGCTTCTTCTTCCTCTGTACTGCACAACTCTAATGCCTCCGGACGGATGCCAACGCAAACATTTCCTTTCAGTTCTCCTGCCTCGTGTACTGTTCCTCTTTTCACGATCACATTCTCATCACCTAACAGCAGACAGATTCCATCCTCTACTTTTTCTCCCGGAACAAAGTTCATTGGTGGATTTCCAAGAAATTTCGCCGCAAACACATTTTGCGGCTCCATATACATCTCTTTTGGAGAAGAATACTGACTGATCTTTCCTTTCTCCATCAAAAGAATCTTATCCGAGATACTAAGCGCCTCTTCCTGATCATGTGTCACAAAAATAGTCGTGATCCCCAGTTGTTTCTGCACACGCCGGATCTCATCGCGCAGTTCAATGCGAAGTCTTGCATCCAGATTTGACAGTGGCTCATCTAAAAGTAAGATCTTCGGATTCTTTACGATGGCACGCGCAATCGCGACTCTCTGCTGCTGTCCACCCGATAACTTCCCCGGCTTTCTCTTCAAGTATTCTTCAATCTGAAGCATTTTAGCCGCTTCTTTTACTTTTTCTATCCGGTCTTTTTTCTTCCATCCTTGCATTTTCAGAGGAAATGCAATATTTTCCTGCACAGTCATATGAGGATAGAGCGCATAATCCTGAAACACCATTCCAATGTCCCTCTCTTCCGCCTCCAGTCCTCCTACATTTTCCTCATCAAAATAAATACTTCCTTCTGTTGCCTGCTCCAGCCCGGCGATGATCGATAAAGTCGTGCTTTTCCCACATCCACTCGGTCCAAGCAGACAGACAAGATCTCCATCCTCGATTTCCAAATTCAAGTGATCTACTGCAGTCACTTCCTGATACCGTTTAGTAAGATTCTCCAGTCTAATTCTCATCTTCCAGTTCCTCCAGTGTCCTCTCAGTCAGCGAAACCATCCGAAGAATGATTCCTTCTTCTTCCAGCATCTGTTTCAGCACCTGCATAAAGATTCCCATCGCTTCTTTCCGCTCTCCTTTTTTCAGATATGCTTCCAGATTCGGTTGTGAAGATAACTCTCCTCCCCAATCTGCAGAGAAGGTGTATTCGATCCCACAACTCGGACTGCCGTTGATTCCTACTACTCCAAGCACTTCCACCCGCTCTGCACAGTTTTGATACTCCTTCACTTGAAGCACAATATCCTCTAGCATCTTTCTCGCCTGTCTTCTGAAAAAAGGATTATCAAACTGTTCTGAGGAATGTCCCCACCGTCTTCCACCGTACATCAAAAATTCCGGGCACGGTAATTGTATCAGCTGAATATCCTCCTCAATCACTTTTTTCAAAAATGCTTTCCTGTTTCTCTCCTCCTCCGTTTCAAACTCCACCGCATACTGAATCTTAGAACGTACATTTAGAATGCAATGGCTGACTAAAAGTAGTTTCTTCTTGTTTTTCATCCCTCGTATCCTCTTTCTTTCCATATTTTCTATACTGCAAAGAAAAGTTTCTCCGATTTTCTTTAACCTTCACTATAACATGGAACCTTAAGGATGAAAAATTGTTTATTTCTATAATACTCATTCATATTATCTATAAATTTCACTTTACAAAGAACCAAAATAAACAGCCTGCCAAAACACCCGGTCTCCTCGACCGATCTGCTCTGGCAGGCTGCTTTTCACTGCTGCATGATCTGTATTTATTTTTATTTGAACTAGTCCTTATCCTACTTTCAGTTTAAACTTCTGAATCTCTTTTTCGCTTGCAACTTTCTCGATCATCGCACCAAGCCCCTGCAGTTTCTTCTCAAACTGTTCATATCCTCTCTGGATGTAGACAATATCATCTACGATCGTGATTCCATCCGTCGCAAGTCCTGCAATCACAAGTGCCGCTCCTGCTCTTAAATCCGGCGCACTGACACGAGCACCTGAGAACTTTTCTACCCCTTCAATCGTTGCAGAATTTCCTTCTACTTTGATGATGGCTCCCATTCTTGCAAGTTCATCCAGATATTTAAAGCGATTTTCAAAAATACTCTCTGTAATGATACTTGTCCCTTTTGACAGAGCTAACGTCACTCCAATCTGTGGCTGCATATCGGTTGGGAATCCCGGATATGGAAGTGTCTTTACCTGTGTACTCTTTAAGCGCTTGTTTGCCACAACTCTGACTGCATCGTCAAATTCTTCTACCTGGCATCCCATCTCCTCTAATTTAGAAATCGTTGCCTCAAGATGCTTTGGAATTACATTTAATACTGTGATATCTCCCTTTGTCGCTGCCGCTGCAAACATGAATGTTCCGGCTTCGATCTGATCCGGAATAATAGAATATTCTGTCTTGTGAAGCTTCTGCACACCGCGGATCTTGATCACATCAGTTCCTGCTCCCTTGATGTTGGCTCCCATGCTGTTCAGGAAATTCGCCACGTCAACGACGTGTGGTTCCTTCGCAACGTTCTCAAGAATAGTCAGCCCATCTGCCATCGCCGCTGCCATCATAACATTGATCGTTGCACCTACGGATACTACGTCAAAGTAAAGATGTGTACCTTTCAGTGTCTCTGCTTCTGCAAGAATCTTTCCATGTTCAATCTCAACTTCTGCTCCGAGCGCACGGAATCCTTTCAAATGCTGATCGATCGGTCTGCTACCGATATTACATCCGCCCGGAAGCGCAACCTCTGCCTTATTGTACTTCCCGAGCAGAGCCCCAAGTAAATAGTAGGAAGCCCTGATCTTCTTGATGTAGTCATAGTCTATGCTAAAATCACCGATTGTGCTTCCGTTAATCTTCACTGTATGTCTGTCAACTCTCTGGATCTGGGCTCCGATGCCCTCCATCGCTTCTAAAAGTACATTAATATCATTTACATCTGGTAAATTGTCAATCGTCACAGTCTCATCTGTCATAATCGCTGCTGCAAGAATTGCAAGTGCTGCATTCTTCGCGCCGCCAATCTCCACTTCACCTACGAGCGGACTGCCGCCCTTGATTATATATTGCTCCATATCGCACCTCTATTGTTCCATTTATTTTACTTCATCTGATTTTCAAGTGATCGTTATCGTCCCTTCTGCCATCCTAACTGTCGAATCCCTATCTCTTATCTACGGGACAATAACCTGTAATTTCTTTTTAGTCCACGGAGTATTATAGCACATATTTCTTATTTGTAAAACAATTTTCATTCTCTCTGATCAGTCCGACGTCCAGTCCTTCTGTTTTCAGCCCCGAAATTTGCCTCTTCTTTGTCACTCTTTTTTCTGCTTAATACTTATCATGTCAAAAGAACTCTCCAAATATACGATACCGGAACGGTTTCTAAAATTTTCATTTTCTCGTTTTGTCCCGCATCTCTATAGTATTTTACCATATTTTTGTCTCTCCGTCCAGCGCACACTTGTTCTCATGTCCCGCTCATCTTTCTTGCACGCCGCACATTCGTCCGCAGACAGCCGAGGGAAAATTTTTTCTTCTATGTTTTAGCATACAATTTTCATCTGCACTTTAATAGTATCTTCTCCCTCTTTTTCTGTGATCACTTCTCCTCTTAAACAATTCCTGGAATAACAGAATCTCAATAATTTCCCTTAGATGTTGATCTCTATCCTTCCGATTTCTTCCGTTTTGCTGACGCCCCATCTGCAGATACTGCTGTTCCACATCTTCTTCATCTGCCATCTCCAGTTCCTCTTTTTCTTCCCGCATCATTCTGTCATATACCCGCCTGCACATCAAACGGAGCTGAAGCTGATCAGGATATTCATCATACATCATGCTCCCCTCATATTCCATCCGGTCGCACTCATCCTCTACATAAGGCAGAACTTTTTTTGCCGTCTGTGGATACATACTTTTCATATACTCAAAATCGTAGCGTTCAATTCTTTCGTCATCATACTGAAGCGGCATAGGATATGCCATATAATATGGTAACCGATAATCCATAAAAATACCTGCTCTTTCCTGTTTCATCTAATTTACTATATGAAAAAATATCCAAAGCGTGAAAAATACAAAAAAATACGTTCTGAATGAAATCTACTCTCATTCAGAACGTATTTTGTTTCGTCACTCTTTGTTATTTTACTGCGTTCTGCCTTGCAATCGCTTTCTTTAGTGCGACTTCCGCACGGAGTACATCAATTCCGTCCTTCTTTGCAAGTCTCTCTTTTGCACGCTCTTCCGCTTTCTTTGCACGCTCTACGTCAATCTCCTCCGGCCACTGTGCATCTTCTGCAAGTACCGTGATCTTATCCTTCTGAATCTCAACAAATCCACCGAGGATTGCAGCTTTCTTCACTTCCGATTCATTGTGGATCTTCATAACGCAAGGCTCTAAGATCGTTGTAAGCGGAATATGGTTCTGATATACACCCATCTCTCCTTCGACCGATACAAATTCGAGGAATGTCCCCTCGCCTTCGTAGAATACTTCATCCGGAGAGATGATCTTCAATTCAAATCTCTCTGCCATAGGAACTCCCTCCTACTTCACGCGAGCAAGTACGTCATCAATATTTCCTGCGTTCAGGAAGTAACCTTCCGGAATATCATCGTGTTTTCCTTCGAGGATCTCCTTGAATCCCTGAACAGTCTCACTGATCGGTACATAACGTCCTTCAAATCCCGTGAACTGTGTCGCAACGAAGAACGGCTGTGATAAGAATCTCTGGATCTTTCTCGCACGGGATACAGTAAGCTTATCGTCTTCGGAAAGCTCATCCATACCAAGCATTGCGATGATATCCTGTAATTCTTTGTATTTCTGAAGAATTTCCTGCACACCGCGGGCTACATTATAGTGCTCTTCGCCTACGATATGTGGATCAAGCATTCTTGATGAAGACTCCAGTGGATCTACCGCCGGGTAAATACCAAGCTCTGTGATCGCACGGGAAAGTACGACTTTCGCATCCAAATGGGCGAATGTCGTAGCCGGAGCCGGGTCAGTCAAGTCATCGGCAGGTACGTATACAGCCTGAACGGATGTGATAGAACCGTTCTTTGTAGATGTGATACGTTCCTGAAGAGCTCCCATCTCTGTCTGAAGTGTAGGCTGGTAACCTACGGCTGAAGGCATACGTCCAAGAAGCGCTGATACCTCTGAACCTGCCTGTGTGAAACGGAAGATGTTATCGATGAACAGAAGTACGTCCTTTCCACCTTTGTCACGGAAATACTCTGCCATTGTCAGACCTGTCAGACCAACTCTCATACGAGCTCCAGGTGGCTCATTCATCTGTCCGAATACCATGGCTGTCTTATTGATAACTCCTGATTCTGTCATTTCGTAGTAGAGGTCATTTCCTTCACGGGTTCTCTCTCCTACACCTGTAAATACAGAATATCCACCATGCTCTGTTGCAATGTTTGTGATAAGTTCCTGGATCAATACTGTTTTACCTACACCGGCACCACCGAACAGTCCGATCTTACCACCTTTCTGATATGGACAAAGTAAATCGATTACTTTGATACCAGTTTCCAGCATTTCTGCTTCGGTTGCCTGCTCCTCGAATGTAGGCGCTTTTCTATGAATCGGTTCATATTCCACGTCTGTCGGAGCCGGTTTCTCATCGATTGCTTCTCCAAGTACGTTGAAGATACGTCCTAATGTATGTTCTCCAACCGGTACTGTGATCGGCGCACCTGTCGCAACCGCATCCATTCCGCGCACAAGTCCGTCTGTCGGACCCATGGCGATACATCTTACTGTATCATCTCCCAGATGCTGCGCAACTTCTACAACTAACTTTTCGCCATTGGATCTTGTGATCTCAATCGCTTCGTTAATCTCAGGAAGCTGGCCCTCGGCGTATTTTACGTCCAATACCGCGCCGATGATCTGAGTGATTTTACCTATATTTCTCTCTGCCATCTTTTCACTCCTAATCTGTTTTCCAATACTACAATGCCTCTGCACCCGCGATGATCTCAGTCAGTTCCTGAGTGATCGCACCCTGACGGGCTCTGTTATATTTCAATGCCAGGTCTTCGATGATCTCTTCTGCGTTGTTTGTCGCAGAATCCATCGCCTGCATACGCGCACCATTTTCACTTGCAACGGCCTCTACAAAGGCTCCGTAGAGAATGCTTGTCATATATTTTGGAACAAGCAGTCCGACTGCCACTTCCTCTTCAGGCTCAAAGTTCATCAGTGTCAGTTTATCCACAGAACTTTCTCCCTCTTTTTCCTCCTCTGCGATTGCAGCGGTGTCTACCGGAAGTAATTTTGTAAGTGTCGGAATATGACTTACAGTATTCTTGAAGAATGTGTATGCCACATAGATCTCACCGATCTCCCCTGCCGCAAAATCAGTCAGAAGTCTTTTGCTGATCGCCTGTGCATCACTGTAAGAAGGTTCTTCGATCACGTCAGAGAAATCTTCCACGATCTCATATCCCTTTCTCTCCAATGCTTCCGCACCTTTATGTCCGACCGTATACAGACGGATATTTTCTTTCTCGATTCCACTTCCAGTAATCAGTTTCACGATATTAGAATTGTATCCGCCTGCGAGACCTCTGTTTGATGTCACAACTACGATTCCGACTTTCTTAGAGTCGCTCTTCTGCAAGTATGGATGCTCAATGTTTCCTGCTTTTGCAAGCATGGAAGTCACCGTCGCATACATGCATTCGAAATATGCTTTTGAATTTTCCGCGCGGGTTCTTGCTTTTTGCAGCTTTACAGTAGAAATAAGTTTCATGGCTTTTGTAATCTGCTGTGTACTCTGCACACTGCTTCGACGTCTTTTAATCTCTCTCATTGATGCCATGATATAGTTCTCCTCTCACCTGAATGGTAATCGCTACCGCACTAAAATTCTGCTTTAAATTCATTGATTGCTTTTACAAGTGCTTCTTCTGTCTTGTCAGAAATTACTTTTTCTGTACGGATTGCTTCTGGAATTTCCGGATATTTTGTCTGAATAAATTCAAACAGTCCTTTTTCAAAACGAAGCACATCTTCTACCGGAATATCCAGCAGATGTTTCTGTGTTGCCGCATAAATGATGATAACCTGGTATTCTACCGGCATTGGCTGATACTGTGGCTGCTTTAACATCTCTTTGATGCGGGCACCCTGTGCAAGACGTTCTGTCGTATCTGCATCAAGCTCAGAACCGAACTGTGCGAAAGAAGCAAGCTCACGGTACTGTGCAAGGTCGATACGGATCGGTCCTGCGATCTTTTTCATTGCTTTGATCTGTGCAGAACCTCCAACACGGGATACGGAAATACCCGGGTTGATCGCCGGTCTGAAACCAGCATTGAACATCTCTGTCTCGAGGAAGATCTGACCATCTGTGATAGAGATAACATTTGTAGGGATGTATGCAGATACGTCACCTGCCTGTGTCTCAATGATCGGAAGTGCTGTCAGAGAACCTCCGCCTAATTTGTCAGATAATCTTGCTGCTCTCTCTAACAATCTAGAGTGCAGATAGAATACATCTCCCGGATAAGCCTCACGTCCTGGTGGACGACGGAGCAGTAAGGAGAGTGTACGGTAAGCTGTCGCATGTTTGGACAAATCATCGTATACTACGAGAACGTCCTCTCCATTTTCCATCCACTCTTCACCGATCGCACATCCTGCATATGGTGCAATGTACTGAAGAGGTGCCAGCTCACTTGCTGTAGATGCAACGACTGTTGTATAATCCATTGCACCATGTTCTTCAAAAGTCTGAACGATATTTGCAACAGTAGATGCTTTCTGTCCGATCGCAACGTAGATACATTTTACGCCCTGACCTTTCTGATTGATAATTGTGTCGACTGCGATTGCTGTCTTACCGGTCTGTCTGTCACCGATGATCAACTCACGCTGTCCTCTTCCGATCGGCACCATGGAGTCGATCGCTTTGATACCTGTCTGTAATGGAGTATCTACGGATTTACGAGAAATAACTCCGGAAGCAACTCTTTCGATCTGGCGGAAAGATGTTGCCTGAATCGGTCCTTTTCCATCGATTGGCTGACCTAACGCGTTTACTACACGGCCTAACATGCAATCACCGACCGGCACTTCTACTACACGGCCTGTTGTCTTTACAGTATCACCTTCGTTGATGTTTCTGTTATCACCTAAGAGAACCGCACCAACGTTGTCTTCTTCAAGGTTCAATACCATACCATATACTTCTCCAGGGAACTCTAACAATTCTCCCTGCATTGCATTTTCCAGTCCGTGGATACGCGCGATACCATCGGCTACCTGAATAACCGTTCCAACATCAGATACTTCTAACTCTGATGCATATCTTTTAATCTGTTCTTTAATGACAGAGCTGATTTCTTCTGGTTTTAAATTCATGGAGCGAATCCACCTTCCTTCTATTTTTTGTGCTCTAGTGAATCTGGATCTTTCTCAACTGTTTTGATAATTCATAGAGCTTCGTCTTAATACTGCTGTCCACAACACGGTCTTTGATACGGATCACCATGCCTCCGATCAGACTTTCATCAACATCGTAATTCATCTCAAATGTCTCATACTGTGTTGTCTCAAGCAGACGTTTCTCGATATCACTTTTCTGTTTGTCGCTCAGCGCAAAAGCTGTCGTCACATTTGCGATACCGATCTTCTTTTCTTCCTTTACAAGTCCGATAAAGTATTCAAATACGGACACTGTATCCGGGTAATGACCTTTTGTGATCAATAATGTCATCAGTCCAATGATCTCGCGGGATACATGACCGCCGAATGTTTCTTCGATGATCTTCACTTTATCTTCTTTGATGATCTTCGGATGATTCATTAATCTGCTCAGTTCTTCGTTTGTGCGTAAAACTTCCAACACATCCTGAACCTCTGTGAAGAACAGATCCATCTTGTTCTCCTCAACAGCAACGGCAAACAATGCATCACCATATGTTTTAGAAACTAACTTAGCCATGTACGTTCACCCATTTCTTTTAATGTTTCATCGATTAGACTTTCCTGTACATTTGTATCGATCGAAGCCTTTACGACTTTTCCTGCCATAAGAGAAGCAATTGCTACCATCTCCTGCTTCATCTCATCCAATGCACGTTTCTTCTCTAATTCAACCTCTGCGTTTGCACGCGCTATAATACGGGCTGCCTCTTCTTTCGCTTCTGCAACAATCTGTGACTCTGTCTTCATCGCTTTCTTGCGGGCTTCGCTCAGGATGACCTGCGCTTCTTTGTCCACTTCTTTTAACTTTGTCTCATATTCTTCTTTGAATACGACAGCATCTGCTCTCTCTTTCTTTGCAGTATCCTGTTCTTCCTTTACCCGTCTCTTACGCTCGTCAAGCATCTTTCTGACCGGTTCAAATAACAGGTAGGACAACAGTGTGAAAAGTACGAACATCGCAATTGCAAGTGTACACGCATCGAACAGCAGTTGTGCATCCAGGTTAAATAAACGTTCCAAGGTTCAGCCTCCTTCCTTCTATTATTTTCATCTCTTCCGTTTTTCAATCTGCTTCTGTACGGAATCTCTTTTTTATAACTGACCTAATAATGGGTTAGCGAATAATAAGATCAGCGCGATAACAAGACCATAAAGACCTGTTGTCTCTGCTACGGCCTGTCCTAAAAGCATTGTGGATGTGATGTCTGATTTTGCTCCCGGGTTTCTACCAACTGCAGATGCACCATGACCTGCTGCAACACCCTGTCCAATACCAGGTCCGATACCTGCGATCATCGCAAGACCTGCACCGATTGCTGAACACGCTAAGATTAATGCTTCGTTTGTAATTTGACTCATAATAAATTCCTCCTGTTTTACAATTCATTTTCGTAAAATTTCCCTGCCTGCTAAGAGGCTGATTATTCTGCTTCCGGTAATTTATCATTGATAAATACCATTGACAGCATACAGAACACATATGTTTGAATACATCCTGAGAAGATGTCAAAGTATATGTGCAAGATACCTGGCCATCCGATTGCGAACTTCGATAACAGGCCATATAAAAGACCCATGATAACTGTTCCGGATACAACGTTTCCGAACAGACGCAATGAAAGCGAGAACGGTACCGCGATCTCACCGATCAAGTTGATCGGGAATAAAATTGGCAGCGGTTTAAACAATCCGGTGAATGCTCCGACCTTGTTGTAACGAATGTTATTATACTGGATCAGTATAAACGTTATCACACCAAGTGGAAGTGTTACACCGTAATCCGCTGTCGGTGGACGAAGTCCAAGAAGCCCTGACAGGTTGCTGACGATCAAGAATAAAAACAGCGTTCCGATATAATTCCGGTAAGGGATTCCATTTTTCCCCATGCTGCCTTTTACCATGCCGTCCAGCGCTTCCACAACCATCTCTGCAATGTTCTGCAATGTTCCAGGTTCCCCTTCGGTATCCCGGAGCTTACTGCGGACAATGAGTGCAAAAATGATAAGAAGTACGCACACAACCAGTACACTGACATGTGTCGTTGTCAGCCACAGTTCCTGCCCAAACAAGTGAAATTTGACAAGCCCGTGTATCATAAAATCAGGTCCGTCTGCAGCTAAAATTCCTAAGCCAGTTCCCACATGATCACCCTCCTTTACTTAGATTTTTGGAGTCTTACAAATACTCTGTGCGTCCACGGCTGGAGATACGCCGAGATCTTCAGACTCATAACGCCGATCAGCGCCGCAATGATGTTGCCTACCTGAAAGTAAGCTGTCACTCCAAATACGACTGCAACAACAAAAAGACGGATCACATATGTCTTACGCATATGCTTCGGTGCACCCTCTTCCCCAAAGTCAAGAGCATCCTCGATCGACCGCTTCATATGTATCATCATACCGAGTGCCGTTGCAATTCCGATCCAGAGACCAACCGCAACAGACAACGTATTATCCGTCACGACCAGACAGATGATCTGTGTCAGAATTCCATATACAATTATGCCAGCCGCCAGTTCCTTCACTGTATTGTCTGCACTATTCATCTTTATGTTCCTCTTTCTCTTCTGGATCTTCATTTGCATGTTTTGCCAAGTAATATGTGTTGCGTCCTCCGGCCAGCACACCCATGATCACCAATGGGATAAACAGTGAAATGGAGAACTTTTTTTCCAAAAACACCGCAAGAAAAACGCACAAAAAAATAGGGGTGATCATACTTAATCCAAGCTGTGTAATAAGTGCAAATGTACGATACACACTTCTTTTATACTTCATAACTCGATCCCTACTTTCAATTCATATTTTCCTGTCCTTTTTATTATAACATTTTTAGGGTTCTTGTCTAGGTTTTTTACAGTTTCTTTATTAATTCTGTCTATAATTTTAGTGAATCTTCCTATGATTATATATCCCATTCTAACCGGTGTAAATGCCCCTCTAAATTCATTCCTGCGAACTGATTCTGACGAAGTGCCTCATAAAGTACGATCGCCACAGAATTTCCAAGGTTCAGTGAGCGGATATCCCCTACCATTGGAATACGGATACTGTCTTCTTTATGGTGGACTAAAATCTCCTCCGGGATCCCTGCGCTCTCCTTCCCGAACATGATATAACAATCCGGCTCATACTTTACATCCGTATAGACATTTGGCGCCTTTGTCGTCGCCATATAGATCTTTGCCCCTGGATTTTTCTCCAGAAAATCATTGTAGTCAATATAGGTTGTCACATCCAGCTGATCCCAGTAATCCATACCGGCCCGTTTGATTGCTTTTTCATTTAGTCGGAATCCAAGCGGTTCGATCAGATGCAGTCGTGTGTTTGTTGCCACACACGTCCTCCCGATGTTTCCTGTATTCGCCGGGATCTCCGGCTCAAATAACACGATATTTAACATTTCTTCTGCCTCCTTTATCTCTTTTGCTCCCTCAGACGTTCAATAAATCTTTCCAGCCTTCCAAGCGCCACCTTCAGATCTTCCAGAGAATACGCGTAAGAAATACGGATAAATCCTTCTCCACTTGCCCCGAAGGCAGTCCCCGGCACAACTGCCACCCTCTCTTCCTCGAGAAATCTCGTGGCAAATTCTTCTGATGTCATTCCAAACTCGGAAACATCCGGGAACACATAAAATGCTCCGTACGGCTCAAAACATTTCAGCCCGATCCTTCTGAACTCATGCATGAGAAATCTTCTTCTCTGATTGTAAGCTTCCCGCATCTCATCAACTTCCGGCTGACAGTTTCTAAGTCCTTCGATCGCTGCATACTGGCTGTTTGTCGGCGCACACATAATCGCAAACTGATGGATCTTAATCATCTGCTCAATAATCTCCGCCGGACCACACGCATACCCAAGCCTCCATCCGGTCATCGCAAACCCTTTGGAAAATCCATTGATCATGATCGTCCGCTCCCGGAGACCCGGAAACTCTGCGATCGATACATGCTCTCCCTGATAGCTCAATTCTGAGTAAATTTCATCCGAAATCACAAACAGATCATGCTCTTTTACTACTTCTGCGATCGGTTCCAGATCCTCCCTTGTCATGATCGACCCCGTTGGATTATTTGGAAATGGCAGGACAAGAATCTTTGTGCGAGGTGTTATTGCCGCCTCCAACTCCTCTCTTGTCAACTTAAACTCATTTTTATTTTGAAGAGGGATCACAACCGGCACACCGCCTGCAAGTACCGCACACGGAAGATACGATACATAACTTGGCTGTGGGATCAGCACTTCATCACCTGGATCGAGCATTGCACGCATTGCGATATCAATTCCCTCGCTCCCGCCGACTGTCACGACTACCTCTGACTTTGGATCGTATATGACAGATGTTTTTCTCTGAATATAATTACAGATTTCTTCTTTTAATTCCTTCAGCCCAGAGTTTGATGTATAAAATGTCCTTCCCTTTTCCAGAGAATAAATTCCTTCCTCCCGGATCCGCCAAGGTGTGTCAAAATCCGGCTCCCCAACTCCAAGAGAAATGGCATCTTTCATCTCATTGACGACATCAAAAAACTTACGGATTCCCGAAGGCTCTATTTCTACTACTTTTTTTGCTAACGGATTCCTCATTACGGTGTCACCAACATCCTTTCTGATTCTGTCTTTGCCACAAGTACTGCTCCATGATCTTTGTACTTCTTCAATACGAAATGGGTCGCTGTGCTCAGCACGGCATCCAGCGGCGCCAGTTTTCCTGACACAAATTCAGACACTTCTTTTAAAGTCCTTGCCTTCAGTGTGATCAGAAAATCATATCCCCCCGAGATCAGATACACCGCATTGACTTCCGGATAGTTGTAAATTCTCTCTGCAATCCTGTCAAATCCCTGATTTCTCTGTGGTGTCACTTTTACCTCGATCAAAGCAACCACCTGCTCCTCACCGGTCTTCTCCCAGTCGATCAGCGTATGGTAGCCACAGATGATCTTCTCTTTCTCCATCTGCGCGATCTCATTTGCAATCATCACCTCATCTGAGCCGAGCAGTACTGCTAACTCCTGCAGATTTATTTTGCTGTTCCTTTCAAGATATTTTAAAATCTCTCTTCTCATTATACTTTCCCTTCTTTCCTGTCCTGTTCGATAAATGACTCATAGATCCTTGCAAGCTCATCCGGCTGAGGTCTGTCCAGAAAACGCCGCTCGCTTCCCCCAGACAACACGCGCTCCTTCCTGTTCGTCGTATGTCCAATGACCGCTGCCTGCTTTCCTGCCTCCTGAAGTTTCTGCACAAGCGCCTCTCCATTCTGTGTAAAGATCAGAAGACTTCCCACTGACGTCATCTGATACGGATTCAAGCGGAAATATTCGCAGATTTCTACTGTTTCCTGCTGAATAGACATCTTCTTCATATCTGCTTCCAGCCCTACATCAGCTGCCTCGGCTGCTTCCCACAGTGTCGCCAGAATTCCTCCCGGACCGATCTGATAGATTGCCGAAGCGCCATGCTCTCTGGCAGTCCAGATCTGTTCCAGCGCAAACAATTCCTGCTCCATCCCTTTGATTCTATTTAAAAATGCCGGAACAAATCTCTTCGCCAGCTCTTCTTCTTTCCTGCCTGCAACCCGCAGCATCCCCTCAAGCCCGATCCATCCTGCAAGCACAATATCCTGCCCTGCTTCTGCTACCATCCTTTGAGGAATCTCTTCTTCTGCCGTTCCAACTGCATTGACATGCACAATCGCCTCGCAGATGGCGGGACTCACTTCTGCCTTGGCACAGAGGATCTGAAGGTTCTGCCTCTCTGCCGCCTGCTCCATCCATTCTACCATCGCCTTCAATCTGGATTCGTATGCATAAGGCGGAAGCTGGATCTGCACATCCACACCGATTGGATCTGCACCTCGGGCAGCAATATCATTTACCGCTCGCGCCATCGCAAATATGCCGATACTTTTCGCACTTCCATACACGGAAGTCCCGGAAAAAATCACCGGAACCGACTCTTTTACGCGGATCCCCGCACACATTTCCTCAGAAGCCGGTTCAAACATCGACTCATCTCTGACAGTATGTAATTGTTTTAAAATAGAACGCTTCAGCACAGTTCCTGACACATTCCCTATTTTCATGCTTTCCCAGTCCTTTCTTTTGTTCTGCCCATCATCTGTTCTCTGCTCCTATATGATTAGAACAAATACGGCACAACTCCGGTCAGAATCATTGCTACAATAATTACGATAATGATCACCGATGCAATTTTTCGAAATTTCTTATTATAAAAATTCATTGTTCTTCTTCCTTTCTTCCACCAACTACTCTTGCACATTTCTTCCCTTCCTGCCGGAAGATATTTCTTCATTCTATACCGTTTCTTCCTCTTTTGCAAGAAACCAAAAGCGGATTTTCCCGAATCTTTTTCTAAAATACTGTTTCTTCTTCCATCTCACAAACTTCTACCACACGCGCCTCATAGTTCAGTGGATTTCGATTCTGATAATCAAATAAAAGTACCGTCTCTCCTCTGGCAGCATCTTCGGTCACTCGATAGCCAAACCGTTCGATATGTGTCATCTTCCGCAACTGTCGTTTGTCCCATTTTTCATATCCGACAAGATACTTATGTGCTTTTGCTTCTTCATCATAAAATTGCTGCTGCTCTTCTTTTTTCACCGTCTCTTCTCCTGCAAATGCCGGTCGGCTTTTTGCATTTTCCCTGAGATAAAAATCAAAAATAAGCAGTTCCCGATACAATTCTTCCCTCTCCGGATCTATCTTCTTCGCAAATGCATACAGAATCTCATACCGTGTCACCCTCGCGTGACTTAAAAAGGTCTGTCCCTCTTCATCATAATATGCGCCCAACTGCTCATACATTGAAAAGGAATCCGGAAATGCCTTTTCAAGCGCCCCAAGTGTGTACGAAAACTGTCTGCTGTTATAGTAAACTTCTACCATCTCTTCCACCCTCTTCAGGCGAAGCACATCGCTGTAAGGAAGCCACTTTGTGTAAAGCACTTCATACGGTGGTCTGCTCTTATACACAAGCCCATACTGTTCCTTCTGTTCCTCCATATAGGAACCTTTCAGCACTTTCAGAAAACCTAGCTGCAGCTGTTCCGGTGCAAGCGCATAGACATCGTTGAAAGATCTTCGGAAGCTCTCGTAATCTTCATACGGAAGCCCCGCGATCAGATCCAAATGCTGATGGACATTTCCGTAAGCATTGATCTGTCTGACGATGCGTGCCACCTCTTCAAATTTCATCGTCCGGCGGATCTCCCGGATCGTCCTCGCATTGGTAGACTGTACGCCGATCTCCAGCTGGATCAGTCCCGGTCGCATCTGACTGATCAAAGAAAGTTCCTCCTCATTCAGGAGATCAGCCGACACTTCAAAATGAAAATTCGTAATCCCATTGTCATGCTCAATCAAATATCTCCAAATCTCCATCGCATGTCCGTGCTTACAGTTAAACGTCCGGTCTACAAATTTCACCTGCGGCACTTTTTCATCAAGGAAAAACTGTAATTCCTTCTTCACGAGCTCTAAATCACGGAAACGCAGGCACTTGTCTACTGAAGAAAGGCAGTAACTACAGGAAAACGGACATCCTCTGCTTGTCTCATAGTAAACGATCTTATTCTGAAAATCTTTCATGTCATGGTAGACAAATGGGACTTTGCTCAGATCCATTACCGGGCGCCATGGATTCTCCAGAATCTGCCCTTTTTCTCCCCGGTAAGTGATCCCGTCAATCTTCTCCAGACTTCCACCTTCCATATAGTAATGTACCAACTCCCGGAATGTCTCTTCCCCTTCTCCCTTCATCACTCCGAATACTTCCGGAAGTCTCTGAAGAACTGTCGGACTGTCATAAGATACTTCGGGGCCTCCGATCCAGATTGGCACTCCTGGAAGAATCTTTCCTGCCTCCCTCACAAGCTGCTCTACATAATCCAGATTCCAGATATAACAGGAAAAGCAAAGAATATCCGGTTTCTTCCGGTACAGATCCATCAAAATATTATCTACCTGCTGGTTAATCGTATACTCCGCAATTTGTATCTCTTCCCGATATTCCGGCACATACGCCCGAAGACTGTACACGGCCAGATTGGAATGGATGTATTTCGCATTAATCGCTGTTAATAAAATGTTCATATACGCCTCTTTTCTGCGCCAACTGTACCTTGCGGCAAATCTGCGCCTGAAATATTGTTTTATTTTACTATATATTGTACTTTTTCGCAATTCCCAGTTGACATTTTCACATAAACAAGGTAAAATATAGACTCGTGCAGCCGGGGTGTTAGCGGTACCTTGTACCCACAATCCGCTATAGTGGGGGTGATGTTACACGGAGGGCTTATGCTTGTGAAGCTGCCCTCGGAAAGTGGCGTTGAGGCTTGGGTCTTACGCGACGGAACTCTGTGAACCGTGTCAGGTCGGGAACGAAGCAGCACTAAGCAGAGACCTCCGGGTGCCGTAAGGGTGCCTGGGCTGAGTTAACTACCGAGGTAACGTTCGGGAGGTAAGTTCGAAGTGTAACGCACGAAAAAAATATGGACTTACTTGGGCAAATAACATCAATATCATTAATTAATATATTGAATACAATGCCCATTCTGAGCAGGATATACCAAGCTGTATATCCTGCTCTTTCTTTTATTATTTTTCAAAAAGAAATATACCATAATTTTTGTATTCATAAAAACACCTCGCATTGAGCATATCAAATCAATGCGAGGCAACATATTTTACATCTTGTCAAGTGCTTTTATCTATTTTGAATATGTTTTAAGTTGACGATATTACTCTCATAATAGGTGATCTTTACTACTATTCCTATTTTTCGATGTATTCTAATTGATAGGCAAAAATCGAATGATTTATTTCCAACTAATAATGCTATTTTGAGCAAAAAACATATTCTGCAAGCCTTTTAAGTGCTTCTTGAACTTTTGTAAAGGGAAGTGCAAGATTCATGCGAATTGCATATTCCCCATGAAACGGTCTTCCATCTTGCCAACCCACTCCAACACGATGTCCTTTCTTCAAAATCTCTTCTAAACTTATATGATGCTTTTCACACCATTTTCTGCAATCTAGAAATAACATATAAGTTCCCTGCGGTTTACTCAGTTCCACTCCTTCAAAATATTTATTAATAAAATCGTATGCGTAATTAATATTTTGGGAAAGTACTTTTCTCAATTCATCTACCCATTCCATACCATCTTTACTATATGCTCCAATCAATGCATACATTGAAAGTACATTCATAGAGTTGTAATGAGATTTACTACTACACGCTCTCACACGATCTCTCAAATATGGATTATAAATTATGTGATAACTTCCAATCAATCCTGCTAAATTAAAAGTTTTACTTGGCGCATAAAGAGCAATCACTCTGTTTCTTGCATCTTCATCTAAAGATTGCATAGGAATATGCTGATTTTCATTTAAAATAATATCAGACCAAATTTCATCGCAGATAACAATACAATCATTTTTACGATATACTTCAAGAGCTTTTCTAAGTTCTTCTCGTTCCCATACTCTTCCTGTAGGATTATGCGGATTACAAAATACAGCAACGTGAATTCGGTTCTTTTTTATCTTTCTATCCATATCTTCATAATCCATACGCCAAATGCCTTCTTCATCTTTTTTTAGCGAACTCAACACAATTTTATATCCTGCATTTGTAATACTTCCTGTAAACCCCACATAAGTAGGACTATGAACAAGTATACTATCTCCCGGAGTTGCAAAAGCATTTAAAGCCGATACAACTCCCCCCAATACACCATTCTCATAACCAATGCATTCTCTTGTAAGCCTAGCAACATTGTTTCTTTTTTCTTGCCAGTTTATAATCGCTTCATAATATTCATCTCTTGTAATAAAATATCCAAAAGTTGGATGTTCAGTTCTTTCTAAAATCTTTTTCTGAACTGTAGGTACTGTTGCAAAATTCATATCTGCAACCCACATCGGAATAAAATCAAATCCTTCTTGTGGCAATTCAAAACCGGAAAATTTTCCTACTACATCCACAGCCATAGCATCTTTGCCCTGACGATCAATAATAGATACAAAATCATACTTCATATTATTCCTCTCCATTCTCCTTATTTTTATTTATATAAATGACAAGCAACAAAATGTCCCTGTTCAACTTCTATCATATTGGGTTCTATACTTTTACATATCTCCATACATTTACTGCATCGACTTGCAAAACGACATCCCAATGGAAGATTTATAGGACTCGGGACGTCTCCATCTAGCATAATTCTTTCTTTTCTTTTACATTCATCTGGATCCGCAATTGGAATAGCTGATAGCAAAGCCTGTGTATAGGGATGTTTAGGATTTATATACAATTGATCTGCCATTGTCAGTTCTACCATCCTCCCTAAATACATAACACCAACTCGATCCGAAATATGTTTAACAACTGAAAGATCATGTGCAATAAAAAGCATTGTAAGCTTTCTCTCTTTTTGAAGTTTCATAAGTAAGTTTATGATTTGAGCTTGAATAGATACATCCAATGCCGAAATTGGTTCATCACAAAAAAGAAATTCTGGATTTACTGAAAGCGCTCTTGCTATTCCTATTCTCTGTCTTTGTCCCCCTGAAAATTCATGGACATTTCTAGATGCATGTTCTGCATTCAAGCCGACCATTTCCAAAAGTTCTGAAACCATTTTTTCTTCTTTTTTCCCTTTGGCCATTTTATGAATACGAATCCCCTCTGCAATAATATTATATACTTTCTGGTGGGGATCTAGTGATGCATAAGGATCCTGAAAAATCATCTGAACTTTTTTTGTAAATTCAAAATGCTCTCTTCTTTTCATAGAATGAACATCCTGTCCCATGAACAAAACTTCTCCTCCACTCTTTTCAATCATTCCAAGACAAGTTTTTCCACAAGTCGTTTTTCCGCATCCTGATTCACCGACAATCCCAAGTGTTTCTCCTTCATAAATATCAAAAGAAACATCATCTACTGCTTTTAACCACTGCTTCTGTGACACTGAATAATATTTTTTCAAGTGTCTTATTTCAAAGATTTTTTTGCGATCTTTCATTATTAGTTCCTTCCCTTTCTGCACGTTTATCCATTAACCAGCAGGATACGCGATGCGATTCCGATATTTTTTTCTCTTCAGGTATATAAGCTGCACACACCTCCATTGCGTAAGGACAGCGCATACAAAACGCGCATCCCTCTGGGGGATTTGTCATATCCGGAATACTTCCCTCAATCGCTCGAAGCATTTGTTTTCCATTTTGATCTAATCTAGGTGCAGATTCTAAAAGAGCTTTTGTATATGGATGTGCCGGACGATAAAAAATCTCACGGCATTCCCCTTCCTCTACAATTCTCCCTGCATACATCACAATTACCTTATCTGCAATATCTGCGACAATCCCAAGATCATGTGTAATAAGCAAAATTGCCATATTTAATTGTTTTTGCAAACTTTTCATCTGTTTCAGAATCTGTGCTTGAATCGTTACATCTAAGGAAGTTGTAGGTTCATCTGCAATCAACAATTTAGGATGAGTAATTAATGCAATAGCAATCATAATCCGCTGTCTCATACCTCCTGAAAGCTCATGTGGATATTTCATCAGGCATTGTTTTGCATCTGGAATTCCTGTAAGCGTTAGCATCTCTATTGCTTTTTGTTCCTTCTCTTCTTTTGATAGCTCTTTTGCATGATTGTCTAAGTTTTCTATAATCTGTCTTCCAATCTTCATTGTCGGATTCAAAGACACAAGAGCATCCTGAAAAATCATAGAGCATTCTTTTCCACGAAACTTTCTCCATTGATCTTTTGAAAACTTTTGAATGTTAGTTCCCGAAAATATAATTTCACTATCTTTTGAAATTTTACCCGGCTTTTTAATTAATCCCATAATACTCTTAGCTGTCACTGATTTTCCACAACCTGATTCTCCAACTAGCGCAACCGTCTCTCCTTTTTTTACACAAAACGAAATGTTTCTCACCGATTGAACCATACCACTGTATGTATCATAAGTTACTGAAACCTTCCTCATCTCTAACAAATCACTCATTCTCTTTTTTCCTTTCTTTTGGATTCACGAAATAAATCAATCCACAATCTTAGGTTCCAGTGCATTTCTCAACACATCACCAAGTAAATTAAAACTAAGCACCGTAATTAAAATCATGACCCCTGGAAATATTGCCAACAAAGGATAATCTAAAATATAAGTCTGCGCTGCCTGAAGCATACTTCCCCACGATGCCATCGGAATCTGCACACCTAGCCCAAGAAAGCTGAGTGAAGATTCTGTTAAAATCGCGCTTGCGACACTTAAACTTGCAGCTACAATTACCGGACCTACAATGTTAGGAATAATATGTACAAAAATAATTCGGCAATTAGATGCACCAAGATTCTTTGCTGCAACAACAAAATCTCTCTCTTTCAATGACATTGTTTCTGCTCGTGTGATTCTTGCTACGGATGCCCATGAAAATAGACTCAATACCACAATTAATGTTGATAGCCCCGGTTTCAAAAATGTATTCAATATTACCATTAAAAGCATACTTGGTAATGCAAGGAAAATATCGGTAAAACTCATTAAAAGTGTATCTATTTTACCTCCCACATATCCAGAAAATACACCTATCAACGTTCCAATCACAATCGTCATAATCATCGACATAAATCCTACTAACAATGATACTCTTCCCCCATACAGCGTTCTAGTGAAATAGTCCCTTCCATATTCATCTGTTCCAAACCAATGGGCCTTCGAGATTCCTTGAAGTCGTTGTGTTGCGTCCAATGCATACGGATCATACGGACTTAATGGAGCCAATAATACCGCTATAGCCAAAATCATTAACAAAACCAAACAGATTATTGCAATCTTATTTGCTTTTAATTCTTTCAAAATGCTGACCCATACGTTTTGATATTTTGCTGTATATTGCTGAGAATTTTTTCTCTCCAATTGCCGAAATAACTTCTCATCAATTTCTTTTCTATCTTCCATTTCTTGTACCTCCCCGCTTAATTCTCGGATCTACAAAAGCATACAATAAGTCTGCGAGAAAATTTCCCATCACGAGCAAGAAACCTGAAAGCATGACATATGTCATAATAATTGGATAATCCCTTGCTCCGATTGCCGTCATCGCAAGTGTTCCAATACCTGGCCATCCAAATACTGATTCTACAATAAAGGAACCACATACTAAAGATGCGAGATTCATACCAAGCAATGTAATAATAGGCAATAATGTATTTTTGAAAACATGTCCAAATAATGTTTTTCTCTGAGAATTTCCTTTTGCTTCTGCTGTTAATACATACTCTTCACTCAACTGTCCAATTGTATTAGCCCTTATGTAACGAATATATACTGCCACATGACCAATACTTAATGTAATACAAGGTAAAATCATATGTTTAAATGTGTCAAATACAGATTCATTTCCTACCGTATGCATACCAGACGAAGGAAGCAAATGTAAAATAGCAGAAAAGAAAATAATCAATAGCATACCAAACCAAAACGATGGCAAAGACATACCTATATATGAAATTGAACTAATTAAATTATCTACCCAAGTATTTTTCTTATAACCAGACCATAATCCAAGTGGAATCGAGAGCACTAGCGATAAAATAATCGAACTCCCCATCAATAGTACAGTTGCCGGAAGTCTTTCTTGAAACTGTGGCCACACAGCAGATTTATTTGACAGAGAAACTCCCATATCACCACGTAACATTTTCATTGCCCATGCTCCATATTGTTCCACCATACTTTTATCTAGTCCTAATTCTGCTATTAGATTTTCTCTTTGTTCCTCTGTCATATCTGCCGTCACATACATATCTGAAATATCACCTGGAGCAAAATATATTACTGCAAATGAAAAAAATGAAATAAGGAACATAACTATAATCATTCGAACTAATTTTTTAAAGCAATATTTTCCCATATAATTTTTTCTCCATAAAAATCTAATGAGAAAGAATGTGACTCGTTTTTCAACAAAGTCACATTCCTTTACTCATTTTAAATTTTGTATTACTGATTATTCCTTCACTTCAATTGACAAATAATCAATAAATTCTGGAATTACAGAAGATCCATCTAGTCCCGTAACATTCTTCTGTGAAACCATAACATAATTTGTATAAGTCAATGGATATTCCCAGCATTCTGCAAGTGCTTTATCTTGAATTTCATTCCAAAGATCCTGCTTTTCATCTGTATCTACAGTACTCAATGCCTTTGTAGCAAGCCCAGAAACTTCCTCACTATAGCCACAATCTGAAAGACGGTTTGTAAGATAACTAATTGTCTGTCCACAGTTTGTTCCTCTCTGCGAATCCCATCCGTTTGTTCCAAGATCCCATGTATTTGCGTATTCACTATCCTCTTTCGCGAAAAATCTCGGGAAAAATGTTGATGTATCACAACTTTCAATAACAACATTTACTCCGATTGCTGCTAACTGCTGCTGCACAACGGTTGCAACCGCTTCCATATTTGCTCTATCCGCATTATAAATATAAGTCAATGTCTTTCCAGCAAGACCTGATGATTCAGCAAGTGCTTTTGCCTCTTCTAAATTATATTCATATCCTTTACACTCTTTATTATAAAGAGATTGATCCGGAGTCAGAAGACTGTTTGCTGGCTTAGCAAGCTCATCTGTTCCCCATGCAAATTGAATAATATCATCTTTATTGAGAGCAAGAAAAATTGCTTTCCTTGCATCATCCGATAACGTTGACATAGTTGACCCATTTGGATTCAGCTGAATATAATTTAAACGCGCTTCAGAAACACTATACATATTGTATTTGTCATCTGCTTCTTGATATTTTTTCAACTCCTCTGCTGAAGTCACACGCATATAATCAATTTGACCATTCTCAAATTCAATCTGTTTTGTACTTCCACTTCCGATTGTTTTCATTATGACTGTCTTAACGGTAGGAGTTCCTCTATAATAATCATCTCTTGCCTTAAATACAAAACTATCCTCATTAATTTCACTTACAACATACGCACCAGACGTAGCCATCTCTGTAGTTTTAAAATAATTACTATCATCAACTTTTGTCGGGTCATTATCAAATGCATGTGCCGGCATTGGATAAAACTGTGCCAAAGTTCTTGTATAATTGTCATATACCATTGGAAGTACAATTTCTAATGTTTTATCATCTTTTTCATTAAAAAGGACTTCTTTCCCATTAATCTGGGTAAAAGAGGTTGGCCCTCCATATGTCTCAACTCCATAATTAATCGTAAACATTACATCCTGAACCGTTACCGGCTTTCCATCGCTCCATGTAGCATTTTCATTGATATGAAGTGTATATGTTAACCCATCCTCAGAAATCTCAAGGTTATCAGACAAATAATACTCTAATCCCTCCTTTGTTTCTGCAAACAAAGGCTCATAAATTGGTCGAATTGCACTCACAAGGTCATCACTACTCTGCGCACTTGGCTGAAGTGAATTCGGTTTATAACCCATTGCAATTCTTAATGTACTCCCTTCAGATTTCTTTGCCGTCTCTTCTGTTTTTGTGTTGTTTTCTTTTTTCTCATTCCCAGCTCCACATCCTGTAAATACTCCCACTACCATAAGTGAAGCAAGAAAAAGAGCTAAAACTTTTTTCTTCATTTGTTTCCTCCTCAAGATTTCCTTTTAAAATTATTTTGTACAACTTAATTATAATAAGCTTTCATTTTAATGAGAATTGATAAATAAGTATATTTGTAAAACAAATTTACATTTCTATTTTTTTGTAAAGTTATTTTTCAAAAAATTTATGATATGATGAAAAGTTAAACAATAAAAAAGAAAGCCATTACAGCTTTCCTTTATGTTTTATACTCTTTTATCCACAAAATATTTCATTAATACAAACGGCATGCACATTGACATATTTTTAACCATTGTTTGAGTAGAACATGCATTTGAAGACTTTAACCAATTAAAAATTTCATCTATCACGTTTCTACTATAAATCCTAATAGCATATTCTATCTCGTCCCTAAACAAATTTGTACCCGCCTTTTCTTTTAAATAATTCTCCGCATTTAGCACTAATCTTTCTGTCATTTCTTCTTGAATTGAATTCTGACCTGCATGCTGAGATATGTTTAAATAAAAAGAACGTTTTTCCTTAAAATATTCCAATACTTTTATTGCATTTTCTTTCCAATCCCCTAAACATCCCGTCCAAATTTTTTTCATATCCTCTTTATAAATCCAAATCATCAACTCATATTTATCCGAAAAATGATTGTAAAAAGTAGTCCTCGATGCGCCACAATAATCAACAATATTTTGAACAGAAACATTCTCAATAGAATTTTTTTCTAGCAATTTGCAAAATGAATCTGCCAAAATCTGCTTAGTATCAACCTTCAAGCCCATACTTCCACCCTTTCACAACCAGTTGATTTATTACTAGAACTGATTATAGCAAGTGTTTTTTTGAAAGTCCAATCAGTTTTTGCAATGTAATTATTGATGTTTTCTATGAAAAATTTGAATAAAAACACATTTTCTAAACACTAACTAAATCTAAAATAAGGAATACTATTTTTCACAAAGTTTACTTTTCATATAGAAAGCATTAAGAAAATCTACATAAAAAATAATCTCAATCTTCACTTGGTAATAATCACTTTTTATTTTGTTTATTTCCTCATTTACACTAGATTTCTCCGGTGGTAAAATACAGATAGACAAAATCTTTAACACAACGAATGAGCAGAAAGAAGGTTATCAAATGAAGGAATCACTCACAAAAGAAACACTGGAAGCATTTCAGAATGATTTCCGCGCAAACACACTTCACACTGTTGCGAAAAATGCCGTCACTGTAAATGGACTCTTAAAATCATCCAGAAACAGCGAGGCAGCCCGCAGCACAAGACACGAATTTTCCATCTCCCTTGAACAAGGAGAGATTACCAATCAGATGCAGAGTGGACGTTGCTGGATGTTCGCCGCACTCAACACATTCCGCTTTGAAGTCATGAAAAAACTGAATCTCGAGACATTTGAGCTGTCACAGAATTATACTTTATTCTACGACAAACTTGAGAAAGCAAATTATTTCTTAGAAAGCATTCTTGACACACTTAAGGAACCTGTAAATGGAAGACTGATCTCCCACCTTCTTACAGACCCGCTCGGAGACGGTGGTCAATGGGATATGTTGTGCAGCATTATCCGCAAATACGGTCTCGTCCCGAAGGATGCGATGCCGGAGACAGCCTGCTCTTCTGCAACACGCGAAATGGCAGGATATATGACAAAAAAACTTCGTGAATTTGCCTGCACCCTCCGCAAAGCGAACGAATCCGGGGCTTCTATCGATGAACTTCGCATGCAGAAAGAATCTATGATGAATGAAATCTACCGCATTCTCTGCATCTGTCTCGGTGAACCTCCGAAGACATTCGATTTTGAAGTGCGCGACAAAGATAAGAACTTCCATCGCGATACACAGATCACTCCTCAGCAATTTTACGAAAAGTACATCGGTCTGAATCTCGATGACTATATTAGCCTGATCAACGCTCCAACCAGCGACAAACCATACCACCGCAGCTACAGCGTCAAATATCTTGGAAATGTCAAAGAAGGACGCCCGGTGCGCTACCTAAATCTGGAAATTGAAGAGTTAAAGAAAGCCGCAATCGCACAGATGCAGGACGGTTCCCCGGTATGGTTCGGCTGTGATGTCGGAAAATATTCCTGCGGCGAGAACGGTGTGATGGATCTTGACCTCTATCAGACGGAAGAACTTCTCGGTACCACCTACCATATGACAAAAGCCGAGCGTCTGGACTATCATGAGAGCCTTATGACACACGCAATGACATTTATGGGTGTCAATCTAGACGAGAACGGAAACCCAGATCGCTGGCGTGTCGAGAACAGTTGGGGAGAAAAATCCGGTAAGAAAGGCTACTATGTCATGAGTGATGTATGGTTTGACGAATATATGTACCAGGTTGTTGTCAATAAAAAATACCTTCCGGAACAATTTGTCAAAGAATATGAATCTGAACCGATCCTCCTCGAACCTTGGGATCCAATGGGCTCACTCGCATTATAATTTTTTAAAAAACAGAAGGCACTGGAAAGTTATCCACGTACCTTCTGTTTTTTTGCTTTCTTTTCCACAAATCGCCCTCTTATTCCACGGAGTTTTCCTCCGCTTTCTTTCTCGCCTTTTCTTCTCTCAGCTCCCGAAAGAAAGATTTCATCAACTGACTGCACTCCTCCTCCAACACTCCAATCTCCAGTTCTACTTGATGATTGAACTGCGGCACTTGCAGCAGATTAAAAATCGACCCTGCACATCCCGCTTTTGGATTCATACATCCGACAACAACTTTCTTCATCCTCGACTGCACGATCGCTCCCGAACACATCTGACATGGCTCCAACGTAACATACATAGTACAATCCTCCAGCCTCCAGTCATCCATCTTCCTGCTCGCCTTCCTGATTGCGATCAGCTCCGCGTGGGCAAGCGTATTCTTGTCAATCGTCCTCCGGTTATATCCTCTTGCAATAATTTTATCCTGATATACGATCACACAGCCAATAGGCACTTCTTTCAGCGCATATGCCTTCTTCGCCTGCCGAATTGCCTCTTTCATGTACTTTTCATCCTGATTCATCTTCCTGTTTCCTCTGCTCTCTTTCTACTATCCTTTTTCTACTTTTCTGCACCAATATCCAAATCTCTCATAATCATTTCGCTCTTGCTCAGAAAGTGTGACCGGCAATCCTTCTGCTTCCCGAAATTCCAAAAAACCAAAGCACTCTGCCGCCTGCCGCTCTCTCCGGTGATAAATCCCCGGCACACCAAGTATGCAGTCATCCCCCTCCTCGATCAGAAGCAGATGATGATAGTTGTAGTAACCATGCAGCAAAAAACTGTTGTTCGCCAGCTTCCACTCTCCGCGCGCAAGTTCCTCCAGATCATTTCTCCGAATTTTCCTGCATTGCAGACGTTCCTTTCCACCGCACTCCTCATCGTCTGTCTGTCCCCCTGTACACGCACACTGCTCCGGGGCAATCTCCTGTTCCAGCACACTTTCTTCCGCAAAGCTTTCTTCCGCCTCTGCGTCATTTTCTTCACTTGGCTTTTCTGCTATCTCTTCTTTTTGGCTTTCTCTTCTGACGCATCCGGTAAAATTTACTTTTACCGGCTCCCATACCGCCGCGTAGAGAACCTTCTCTTCACACTTGATCAAAATCCCATCCAGACCATCCAGCCGTTCCTCTGTCTCCACCATCTGCGATACACTCCCATGCACGATCGGAAGCTCCCCAAGAGAGACTGTTTCACAACTTCCATGTTTCATGCAAAATCCAAAAATCTCCAATTTCTCATTTGCATGTTCCACGATTCCTTTCGCACTGATGCTAAAAACAGCTCCGTCTCTTTTCTGCTCTGCCCGTATAAAGCCAACATTTCTCACTGGTACAGATTCTTTATATTCATATAAATAACAGATTTGCTGTCCCATATTTCCGCAACATCCCTCAACTTGTCTTTTTCTTAATCTATGCACAAGCCAGGGAAAAAAGAACCAGAGCGTGTCTGAACTTCAGCTTCTCTGCACCTTCAAACACGCTCTGTCCTTCTATGAAACTAAAAATTTCTCTGTCAGTTCTTTAAAGCACTCACACTCTGCGATCTCTGTCACAGTCTTCTTTTCCCGCTCCAAAAGCTTTCCTAATTCTACAATGTATTGCGGAATCTCACTTGCAAGCATTACTCCCTGAAGTTCTCCCATATGTGTATCTGCTCCGGAAACAGAACCGCCCACGAAAAGCTGGAACGCATCTTCCGACCGATCTCCGACTTTTACTTTTCTTCCCGCAAATCCAATCTCTGCCACCTGATGCCTTGCACAGCTGTTCGGACATCCACTGATCTGAATCATTGGCAGCCGGCTTTCGCAAAGTCCGGCTTCTTTCACTGCCGCAAGGATTCCCCTGCAAAGCTTCTGGCTCTGCAAAATTCCCATTTGGCAAGATGGAGTTCCGACACAACTCAGTGTACGTGCAACCGGTGTCTGCATCATATGCGCCATCATCGCCTGAAGCTCTTCCGCCTGCTCCCGTGTCAAGTTGCGGACATACATCTCTTCTTCCATGCTCAGTCTAATCTGAGCCGCTTCCACTCGCTCCACAAATGCTGCGATCTTCTCAAGATCTTGCGCCGCAAGCTGACCACATACCGGGTGAAGTATCACTGTATAAAGACCTTCCTGACGCTGTGCGATGCAAGTACCATTCAAGTCTTCACAAGAAGACATTCCTTCTGCCGCAACCGGCGCAATCTCCTCGAACTGATGTGTTTTTTTCACTTCTTCCAGATGTTTCTCAAAACATTCTAAGAACGCCTCTGTCCCCATTCTTCTCGGAATAAAACGCGTACGTGCCTTCGCCTTATTCTCATAATCCCCTTCTGCAATAAACAGCTGGATCATCGCCTCAACGTAATACAGCACTTCCTGTGGACGGACCAGTGACGGGTAAGGAACTGCTACTGCCGGACCTTGTCCCATCCCACCAGCAAGCCACATGCGGAACATCGGAATCCCCTTCTCAGACACTGCCATAAATCCCATATCATTGATAGACGCAGCCGCCGTATCTTTCTCATCCGAAGAGAATGCCACTTTCAATTTTCTCGGAAGCTTGTATGAAGGAGCATTTCCAAGGAAATAGTTTCCAACCTGCAGCGCATACGGTGTCACATCAAATGCCTCTGCTTTTTCCACTCCCGCAAGCGGAGACAAGGAGACATTCCGCGGAAAATTACCGCCTCCTCCCCTTGTAAACAGATCATGATCGATCCCATCTTCCATAATATCGCATACACTGTCAATATCCAGATCATGAAGCTGCACTGCCTGTCTCGTCGTCAAATGTACTTTCTCCAGACCATACTTGTGCACATAAGAAAGAATCAGATTTAAGTGTTCCTTGGAAATCAATCCCGACGGTGTCCGCAGACGGATCATAAAGGACTTCTGATCCTGCTGCGCATATACACCCATCCCACCGGAAATACCTTTAAATTCTGCCTTGCTGATCTCCTTCTCCAAAAATCTGTGTCCTGCTTTTCTAAATTCTTGTACTTCACTTTTTAAAAACTCTTTGTAACTTTCCATATTTGCTCCTTTTCCTCTTCTCTTGCCGGATTACACGAATACTGGTGGTTCATAGGCATCCCCCAGCGTCACTTTCTTCTGTTCTTCCTTCCCAAGAAATGCCCATTCCGTCATGGTCTCCCACCCATGGATACTGCGGTCATACACCTGCACATATCCAATCTTATCTGCGTGTACCCGGACTGTATTTGTATCATATTCTCTGCCTGTATACGGGTTCACTTCTCCTTTGTCACGGTCTTCCAGTTCTGCGTCTGCCGCCGCTTTCACCTTCATCAATTCCTGCTCATATCTCCTCTCCAACATCGTCTTACCGCTGAGCTTCTTTTGCAGGTTTTCCGTCCGGTCTTCTTTTTGCGTATCGATTACCTCTATTTTCACTTTGTTCACACTCGCTTCTTTTCTAAAAAATTTAAGGATATGAAATCTATCGCCAATTCTTTGGGTTCTATTTTATCAGACAATAGAAAAAAGGTAAAGAGAACAGAACGTAAATTCTTTATGACTTCCTCTTCAAAAAAAGCAGCAGTATAAGTGTAGTTTCCCCTTATACTGCCTGCCTATACAAGTTTCTATGCCTATTTTTACTGCCTATTTTCTGTCTGCATGCGAATTTTTTCTCTCTGCCATTGCAGACATTTCCCCTTGGAAACGATTCTTAATAAGTTTCTCCCACATATTCTTCCAGTGTCACACCACTGTCCATGATCTTCTTTGCATCTTCTTTTCCGACATACCGGTAATGCCACGATTCATAGATGATCCCTGTCTCCGAAATCTTATCCGGTGGATATCTTAAAATAAATCCATACTTATAGCAGTTCTCTTCCAGCCATTTTGCCTCTTCGGTGTCTGCCTGAGCTTCATCCAGCATCCCGTAAGAAGAAGATACAATATCCGCAGCAAGTCCCAGCTCATGTTCACTCGTTCCCGGGTATGCCACCGACTTTCCTGTCTCCTCAAATGCCTCCAGATAGGTCATGCCCTGATCGATCCACTCCTGCATCGTCTGATTATAGATTGCCTTCTGCTCCTCGATCGTACGATATGCCGAGCAAATCTGAGGACTAAGTCCCGCTTCTCTGGCCGCTGCAAGCATCTCCTTGAGCGACTCTGCTGCTCTTGCATCAAATGTATAACCATTCTCCACTTCCGCAAGTTCCGGTTGATAATTTTCATCCAGCGGATGTGTATTATTCACCAATGTCAAATTCCACTCTTTTTTCTTCTCTTCATCGACAGTGTTCTTCTCTTCCTTATCCGAACTCTGCTTTGCCGCTTTGGCTTCACTTTCTTTGACTGCCTTCGCAACTTTGGCATCAACTGCTTTTGCTTCTGTCCTCTTTCCAACGAAAATACCGACAGCTCCTCCTGCTGCGAGCCCTGCCACAAGTGCGATCCCTGCGAGAGTAATCGCAATCTTCTTCAGCATTTCAAACTTGCGCTTCTGATTCCTGTCCTTTCTCGCCAGTGCTTCATCATCTATCCACATAATTTTTTCCTTTTCCTGCTGATTTTCCTGTAACATTTTTATTATACCATGTTTTTTCGTTTTTTTAAAGAATCGTGCCGAAAACTTTTCATGGGAACTTCTGTAAACAAAGCTCCTCACCGGCTTCCCTTACTGTTTCATTACCTTTCCTCTAAGCCTGTCCCATACTTCTGCCTGAAAATAAATGTATGCTCTGTCAAAAATAAAAATACCGGCCTGTCCCGCTGCTGCCATAACGAAAAACAACGTCTTCGTCATCTTCTTGGTAACCAGTAAGGATGGGAAAAAATACAATGCCGGAAGAAACATACTATTAAATACGAGATATTTCCACACCCACAAAATTATCTTTTTCTTCTGAATGCGTTCTGCTTTCGCAAGCGCTTCCCATCCGGCCTCCGCAAGCAGAAGATAGATTCCCATTGCCGCAAATGTCACACAGTACATCTTCTGCGGAGAAACGATCACACCAAGCAGAGTACATGCCGTAAGAAATGCTGCGCCGTAAGCAATCCCCCACTCTCTGACCACTATTCCAACACAAAATGCCGCTGCAGCCAGCAGAAACAGGGTACTTGTTTCAAATATGCTCCCCAGCACGATCAGCACGACTGCAAATGCAGCCAGTACCCCTGACAATGCTATTTTTCTTGCATTTACATGCATGAGCAAAGATCGCCTCCCATACATTCACACATCTGATCCGCACACCACAGATCACAACACATATTTCCAGTTCCAAATGTCGGTCTGCCATAACCATATCCGGTATTCTGATAACGCTGTCCCCTCCACTGGAACTGATTGACTAGATTTGTATATTCCGGATTGCCCGGCTCCATCGATGCTGCACGCTGCGCATGCTCCATTGCCACAAGATTATTTCCCACACCATAGTTGGCAATCGCACTACAATAATACCAGCGCGCATTCTGATTCGACATGCTTGACAGTACATTTAAAGCTTCCCGGTAATGTCTTGCATTGATATAATTGCATGCCGCCTGCATCTTCACATCATCCTCACTGCCGGAAGAATAAGATTGACCACTAGAATACCCTCCGGAATAATTTCCCGCATAGCCTCCAGAATATCCTCCATTCTCCCTCTGCTTCATAATCTGGTCATAAGCTTCCTGCACTTCTTTAAACTTCTCCTCCGCCAGATCAGAAAGCGGATTGTTCACATAGGAATCCGGATGATACTTCCGGATCAGTTCTCTGTACGCTTTCTTTACTTCATCATCGGAAGCGCTCGACGGCACTCCCAGCACACTGTATGGATCTGTAATCATAATTCTCCTCTGTCTTCTCCTTTTATTTCTTCCTCTAATCTACTCTTTCCTGCCGTGTCCTCGGCCGCAGACTTTTCCTCAAACTTATTCCAAACGCCAACGTACAGAATATTTCGCAGAATATCTATGTTTTCCACACATGGCAACATTTCAAAACAGTTGCTGCACTCTGCAAGGATCATCGTGAGCATCTGCCTGCATCTCTCCTCATATCCTTCTTCGTCTGCCATCTTCAAAAGCGGATTATAACTGCCCTGCGCCCGGTCTTTCTCCAAGTCGTCATAGGCATCTAAAATATAAATAAATTTTCCAAGATAAAACCCCATCTTCCAGAGATTCTTCGACCAGACATCTTTTCGAAATAAGAAAAGTTCTCCCATCAATTTCCCAAAACAGCCTGAAACCGCATCGATATCCGTCTCGCCCGCCTTCTCATAATTCTGAAGCTTTGCAAGGCATTTCCGGATCACTCTGCATTTCTCCGGATACTTCTCTTCTACCTGCCGGTATAATTTCCGGTAAGTATGAAGTCCTACAAGCGCCGTCTTGCTCTTCTCATCCTTCCAGTCATCTAGAAAATGGTAATACGTCAGCACAATGTTCATATCCGCTGCATATTCTGTAATCTCATTGAAAAGCATGTCATGCTCTTTTAGCGGATGCACCATACACCGATGCTTCTCATGAACCGTCTTTGGCTCATACAAGGAAGTGAGCAGCGTCACAAGAAATGTCATATCATATGTGAGTGTAACCTGACCTCTGAGTCCATGTCGTTCTTCCAGCACATGACACAGTCCACAGTAGTATGCCTTATATTTATAAAAATCTTTCATCTTCATCTCCGGCTTATATGCCGTCACATATCCGAACATTTCCGTCTCCTTTCACTCCACTGTTCAGCATTATATCATAACTGCATTCTAAAATGTTGAGAAATTTCTTAAAAATCTATGAAAAATATCGAAAAGAAGCACCGCCCCCACAATTCAAAGATTGCAAAAACAGTGCTTCCTAACTGCGCGATCAGGGGTTCGAACCCTGGACACCCTGATTAAGAGTCAGGTGCTCTACCAACTGAGCTAATCGCGCATTTTCGTTATTTTGTTTTAGTGTTCCCTTAACACAAGAGCTATTATATAACAGTTCTTTCGAGAATGCAAGCAATTTTTTCAAATTTTTTGAATTTCTTCGTTTTTTCGTACCTCGCGACCAAATCCGCGACCAACTGCTACAAATCATCTTGATTCCATAGCAATAACCTTTCCATCCTCAGCAAAGCTTAACCGCTTTGCTTCGTTGCTCACTCGTCAATCCCGTGTTTCCCGCCCCTCAAAAACAAGATTGAAGTATCTGACATTGTTTTTTTGTGTACTCGGCTTTGCACGGGACGGGAAAACGGGATTTTCTCCCTCGCAACTGCAAAGCCCGAGTCACAAACCTCTGATTCCTGAACACCTGAATGGAAATCAGGTGTACACGTTTATTCATTCACTGCTGAAAACAAAAGCGTATCCAGTTTTTCTGCTACTATGTTCTGTCTGTCTTTTGCCACATGTGAGTATACTCCCAATGTAATCTTAGGATCTCTGTGTCCTGCTCTCTGCTGTACCATGTGAACGGGTACTCCTTCTGAAATCAGCAGGGAAATCGCACTATGTCTTGTCCCATGCAGTTTAATATGTCTCAGTCCATGACGGCTCAGTGTTTTTCTCCACTTATGTGTGAAGCTTTTAGGCAGATACGGTTCTCCATTCTCTTTACAGATTACACGGTCACTGTTACAGAAGTTTTCCCCGTATTTCATTCTGTTCTGCATGTACAGCAGTCTTTGCTTTTTCAACAGCTTCATGGTGTGTTCACTTACAACCATCTTCCGGTAAGAACTCTCTGTCTTACAATCCTTTAAGGTAGGTTCATTTCCATCTGTTTCTGTCCATGTGTACTGCACCGTGACGGTATTCTTCTCAAAATCAATATCAGAATACCTCAGACCAAGCAGTTCCCCTCTTCTCAAAATACAGTCAAACAGTAGTGCTACCGGAAGTTCCATATCTGTACCTTTCACTGCTTTTTGTAATTCTTTAATCTCCTCCACAGTGTATACATCTACATGTTCTGTTACCATATCTTTTCCTACCTTTACTTTTCTTGCCGGATTCTCTTTGATATATTCCAGCTCACATGCAACATTTAAAGCGGCTTTAAATACTCTGTTGATATGCAGGATCGTTGTTGCTCTCAGCGGCTTATCGCTTTTTGTTGATTTCAGCCTCCATCCATTGTACACCTGCTGCACCCTCGCCCTGCTTAAGTCCTGCAGTTTTATCTGTCCAAACTCCGGTTTCAGATAATTCTCCACTACATTCCGGTAATCTTTTACCGTTGCAGGACTGCTCTGTACCTGAACATAGTCTCTTAAATATTCATCTAAAAAGGAAGCAACCGTCTGTCTGGATGGTTCTATCATGTTACCCGACAAATATTCTGCTTTCTTTACTGTAAGCAGGTTCTCTGCTTCTTGTCTGTCTGTTGTATCTGCCTTGTAGTATACTCTCTTTCGCTTCCCCGTCAGCGGATCCTTTCCCAGCTCTAAAATGATGTCAAAATATCTTACATCCTTCGTATTCGGTCTTGGTCTTACACTTCCTGAAACTGTCTTTCCCATCTTATTTCCTCCTAATCTTCAAATGGTATTTCTGTTATATCTTCTACTTCTTCCCACTGGTCTTTCATAGATACCGGAAGTAATACAATATAACCTTTTACACTGATGTCTTGTAAAATTTTAATGTTGCTTACATAGCGGTCTCGCTGTGCCTTCAGGTATCCCATCTCTTTCCACTCTTTTAAGACGGTAGCTTTTTCACTGAATTTTCCCTCCCTTAAAATCTCTACAAATTCGGAGTCCGCTATATACAGCCTCAGGTCTGAGATTTCTCCGGTACTCAGCAGGACTTCTTTTGTCTTTTGGATTCTTCCCCTGCATCCTCCAACCCCATCCCTGACACGTTCATCCAAAAACTGTGTTCTGTTTTTGGAAATGTACTGCAACAGCCACTCCATTGCCCGTTTGCCTAGCGAGACTTGTTCCGTATCCTTTATCAGTGAATGTTCCTCCATGAAATTCCTGATTTCTTCTTTATGAAAAGTCAGTCCCATCACTTCACTTAAGATGTCCACCGCTACAAGAATCAGTGCCGACTGTTTTGCAGTACGCTCTGTAAGATTGTTATATATCTCTGTCTTCCTTGCATGTTCTACAATCGTTTCCACCTCTTCTGACAACATTTCTATGATTTTTTCCTCTCCTAACTGAAGCAGTCTCTCAGCAACTTTCGGAACAATATGCCCATAGTTCATGCTAATGACCGATTTGATCCGGTCTGCCGACTGTGCATCCTTTGTCCACTCCACATTTTGGAACTCGAAGTTTCTGACAAGCAGTCCTGAATTGTTATTACACTGGGAAAGGATTGACTTTTCAGATGTGAGAATCAATGCCGTCCGGAAGCGTGCTGATTCCTGCACGCTCATGGACTGTGTCAGTCTTCTTTTTTCCACTCCACTGCTCAGACTGTACAATACATTTGTCATATCTCTGTTTCCAAGTAAAGACCCCTCATCAATGACCGAAACAAAGCTGTTCGGCAATGACCGCATCAGGCTGTTCAAGGTGTCCTGAAAAGTAAATACAAAGTTATTTCCCAGAAAGTCAGGTGCACTTCCGGTTGAAACAGCAAGTAATGCACCCGTTGTTTTTCCCGTACTGCTCTCACCCACACAATGAACGATGACATTGGAAATGCTGATTTTTTCTTTCAGGCAGTCTACCAGCATTCCGGATACAGATACCGCCAGTAAAAACTCTAACGGTATCTGCCCCATTACCTCTTCTTCCACTACTTTCTCCCATTCTTCGTAGCTTCCTTTCGGAAAAATCCTTGCCTGCCCCTGATATTCACTTTGCACTCCTATTCCCGTTGCACCTTTAAATACCGTTCTTCCATTGATTTCATCCATCCCAAGAATCTCATGACGGTAAATCCTTTCCGCATTCCTCTCCTGATTTTCTATCGTCTTGATCAAAGTATCTGCGTGTGTCTTCTTTACCTGAACTCCCATCGCTGTCAGTCCAACAATCTTACTCTCATTTAAGGATTGTCTTGGAAACACAAAAGTAACTCTCTCGTGATTTCCCCGGTCAAAATATAACTGCAGGCTCTCTTCTTGTGTATCTATGTTTGTAATCACTGCTTTGACATATACCGCACCTCCCATCCTTATAAACTTCCATTCCTTTGACTTCTCCACCCATTTATATTTTCCGTACTGACCGTCTTCAATGCCGGCTTCCTTGTAATATACAGGTCTCGTTTCTGCTTTCTCTATCGTTTCTACTACAACTTCATATGCCATACTTATTTTTCCTCCAGAAAGATTCTTGCGACACGGGTTCCTTCTTCCTCAAAATACTTCACACCATAGAAGGTCACAGAAACAGCTTCATCAAAATTTAACCCCAATTTTTCTGTCAGTTCTTGTATCACTGCTTTCTGATACAAAACAAGCCTGCTGTTGCTGTCACCCTTTTTCAAACGACGCAAAGAGTAAAAAGCTTCTTTTTCGTCAATACACTTACTCAGAAAAAAACTGCTTCCATCTGCATCCAATGCAATCTGAATCTTATCTTCCAGTTGCAAATCTTTTTCCAACTGTTTTGAAATGATCATCCGGCTTCCACAGCCTTTCTTTTCCGCATTGATCAGTGTCACTGCACCTTTTCCTCCTCTGTCCTTTGAAACGGTGTTAGGTCTTGCCTCTAAAAAATACATGTTACCTGCTTCGTACATACTTACATCTCCTTTTCTTTATTTCTTTGATTGCCCTTACTTTACCAGATTACCTTTTGCTTTTTAATGGACGTTTTTTCTCCCTTGTTCTTAATTCCCCTGGAAAAAAAATTGTGCTCCGAACAATTCATTATATAGCTTTCTGAAAATCGCTATATAAATCAAGGAAATTAAAAGGAGCGTACATACTATGAACACAACACCGAAAACTGAAAACCGTGGATGCGAAAAAGAAACCTGGGGAAATCTACTGACTCTGCTGGACACTCCACTTTTTTATGATTCCAGCGATTATAATAGTTTCCACAAATGGTATCGAAGAAAACTAAGTGCACTGAAAGACTACCTTTCTTATCACAATCTCCCTGCTGACGAAAAACAACTCTCTACATTTTCTTATTACATGTTAAAAGCTTATGTATTATACTCATCCCCAAAGGCTGACCCCCTTCTTTCCAATCTTCACTCTAGTTATTCTCTTTTTCTCAATCACTGCTTCAAAATACCTCTGATGCAGTCCTCCACGAAGAAAACTTATCGGAAAATCATTCATCCCGAAGATGTAATTTGTTTTTTTACTTTTTTGAAAAATTTTGTTCCGCAGTCCCCTCTTTCTTCCAAAACAGCTTCTAAATATAAGATTCATCCTCTTTCTTCTTCACAGAAATCCCGCTTAAATGATTTACAATATGATGATACACAAGACCCAAGTGAAAACTTTTACAAACTTATTTGTATCTTTTTTGAAGAATTTTAAATTATCAGGGCGCAAGCTTAACACTTGCGCCCCGGAATCATCACTCTTCTGTTGGAAAAATAAATGGTCTGAGCTTCCACTTCCCACTGAACCGTTGTCCACAAAACAGCGGGTGAATCGTATGTAACTCTTCGTATACTCCCTCCTCATCTACAATTTCCATAACTTTTTCAGTAAACGGCTGTAACTGCTCACATACTTGTCTCTTTGCCTGCTCCATATTCTTGTTGCCCAAAAATGTATTCCCCCATCCAATCAGTACCGTATCAAACTTTCTCTCCAACAGTTCCGCAAAATACTGCATGTTCTCTGTATTATCTGTAATTTCCTGCGGCTTTAGCTTTGTACAGATATTTGCAAAAAGATTCCACACGATGATTTTGGAATATCCAAGCATTCCGAGATTGTTCAGCAGATAATTTGTAGTATTATCAAAGACTTTCACATGGTTAGAAGCCGGGTTGATCCCTATCACAAGAATAGTCTTTCCCTTTGTCCCCTTATAGGTCAGGCTTAATTCAAATCTTTTTTCCAGTTTTTCATCAAATACCCCAGTCTTTTCCAGGATTTCCGTCTGCTTTACTGTGTTTTCCATCTTTACCTCTCCTTTTCATTCTCTATCATCAGGATTCCCACCGCATAATCTGAGGAACATAGATAAAGTCTGAATGTCAATGCTTCCTGACGCTCAGACTTTCTTCCTGCTTCTTCATACTCATACTCCTCTTCTTTCAGATGATGATAGTTTAAAATCTTCTTGTAATGCTTCCTTACTTCCTCTGTATCCCCATACAGAATGACCACATATCCGCCCAAATCACGCTGTAAATCACGGTCAGGACTGTACTCCCTATCTATGCTGGCAACTACTTGTTGCAGCTCTTTTTTGATACCCATATGCTTGTCTATCACACCAACCTGATCGGATACCCTCAGCCATTGCTCCAACTCACTTTCATTTGCAATCACCTGATACATCTCACCGCCCCTTTCTGATTTGTCCCCGATGCTGTACGATTATCTTTATGATCGTCACAACTATCACAATACCTTCTATCATTTTCTTCTTATCTTCGTCTTTCATAGCTTTCCTGCCTTTCCCAAAATATAATATCTGCATATAAGACATTCAGCAGGATTACACCTACCACTACTCCTAAAATATAATATTGCATTTTCCCTCCATCACAAAAAAGACTGATGTACAATACACCAGCCTTTTTTAGGTTTATTCGAATTATATACTTATAGTCTGTTTTATTTATGGGTTACATTATTTCATCAATATCTGAACCGTTTTTATCAGTATTTCTCCAACTACTCCTAACAGTTCTCTTCTTTGTTCCTTTTCTCGTTCTCTTCGTTCTTCCTCTACCTGCAAAGGATTTTCCGTGTGAACTTCTACTGACTTCTTTCCAAATGCCATGGTCTCACCTTTTCCTTAGTCATACTTTTTCCCTATCATATCTAAAAACTCCAGTATCTCTTTTGATAAGGATGACCTTCTCAGCAGTCCTGCATCGCTTCTCTTCTTCCTCCACTGTCCGTTTTTGTTACGGCTACGTTCTTTCCCTTTATTTGGTCCACTTTGAACAATAGGTATTGGCATAGTCATTCCCTCCTTTATATTGAGTATTTATCTACCCATATATAAATATACCATACTTTAATGAATCTTACAAGGGCATATCTATCAAAATATAATTATATCAGGAGGACAAAAAATGAACAGAAAAAAAGAAAATCCCTTACGACAGCTACCTGCTGATATGAAAAATTACGGTGAAATTAAAATTCATTTAGACACGATTCTAAAAGAGAAAGATATTTCTTTGAATCAACTATCTTTTCGTGCAGAAATGCAGAGGACACAGCTTAGAAACTACCGCGACAACAAAGTCCAGCGATTAGATATTGATATACTTCTGCGTCTTTGTTATGTGCTGGAATGTGATTTAACAGATTTGATTGAATATATTCCTCCGACAAAATAACAGTCAGTGGTTTATTCATCATAGTATTTCCTCAGCTTTATCGGATAAATCGTATAAATGTTACTTTGCTCTCCCGCCACTTTCCAACAATCTCTGTACCACTCCTTTCTTTTAGTCAGCCACAACCCTTCCTGCTTAATAGGAATCCCCCGGATATGCTCAGACACCTCAATTCTCTTTGGGTAACAGTTCAGTAACATTTTTACCTCTTCCACCGAATCTGTAAGTGGTTCGATCATCACTGCAATAAATCCACTTCTTCCCAGTTTTTTCCGGTCAAGAAGCTTGTCCGCCTCTTCTAAGATCTCACCTGGTATCTGATACTTTCCCAGCAGAATATTCAGCTGTCTTAACAGTACAAGCTGACTTCTTGTGTAAATTTTAATATACATTTCTTTCACCTCTTTTCTTACCTCAAAAACATAATATACATTTATCTGTCAAAAAAAGAGCAGTAAAAAGTTTATCAAACCTTCTACCACTCCAAAACTTTATATATACTTCAAGACTATTTATTTCTCTCGCGACGGATTTGCGACAGATTTTGCGTCAAAGCTTTTTTCCCTTGTGCCATCTGCCTTTTTGCATTTGAAGAGAAAAAATGTTGCTCTTTCCGAATTTAGACACAAAAAAACTGCTTCCAATCTCTTTGAAAACAGTGCCTCTTTTCTTCCAATGCGCTTTTGTCTGTCTTTCTCTCTAGATTAAGAGTCAGGTGCTCTACCAACTGAGCTAATCGCGCATTTTCTTTATTTTGTTTTTGTGTTTCCTTAACACAAGTGATATTATATAACAGTTTTTTAGAGAATGCAAGCAATTTTTTAAATTTTTTCAAATTTTTTGAAATATTTTTTGCGTGGTCGGAGATCACGTTTCTTCCATATAATCTCCGGCCGTCCGCAAACTATTTCCCGGACAATTACTCTGCCTGTTTATGCAGTGTAAACCCTCGTCCCATGACTTCATTGACCTGATTGATCACAATAAATGCCTGCTTATCAATCTCAAGCACAAGTTCGTTCAGCTTCGGTAATTCTCTTGACGATACGACTGTCATGATTGCAAAAGAATCTTTTCTGAGATATCCAGATTCCGTCTTGAAGAAGGTAGAACCTCTGTCCAGTTTCTCCTGGATCACTTTATTGATCTCTTCGTAATGATCGCTGATGATCTTTACCTGCATCTGTGTCTTACCCATAAGAAGCACTTTGTCTACCAGTGTTGAATAAATTAGAACAAGTAAAATTCCGTATAAGATCCGCTCTTTGTCTCTAAAGGACATCTGAATGATCAAAATTGTAAAATCAAATACATAGAGCCCAATAGATACCGGAAGTCCGAATTTCTTATTTAAAATCAGCGGTGGGATGTCCATACCTCCAGTGGAAGCTCCGGCTCTGATGACAAGCCCAACTCCAAGTCCCAGCATCAGTCCTGCAAAAATACTTCCGAGCAGAAAATCATCTGTCATATTTTGAATAAACTGTACTTTTTGAAACTGCGATAAGATCCACGGGAAATAAAACGTACTGATCAGCGCTGTGAGCGCAAATGATTTCCCGAGAATCAAGATTGCCAGGATAAACATTACTATATTAAAAATTGCAACAGACAATCCGATCGGCAGACCGAAATAATGTTCCAGTATCAACGCAATTCCTGTTGTTCCTCCTGTGATCAAGTCATTCGGCAATACAAACGCGGCAATTCCGCAAGAATAGATTGTATTTCCGATCAGCACCCACATAATTCTTTTTAAGCTGAAGACTTCTTTTAACTCTGCTTTTGTCGCCTCTTTCATGGTCCCACTCCTTCTCTTTAATCATTTAGCCGGATAAAGTGAAAAGAAGCAGACCTTCCCGACCTGCTTCTTTTCTCTATATTCACTTCTGACTTTTCCGACTCTTCTCATGACAGTATACCTTCTTCTGCTTTTCTAAAGTATACTCTATCATTTTCAATTCAAATATTCAAGAACGAAATCGGACTTCCCAAAATTATTTTTGGAAACGATCCTATTCTTTCATCCGCTTGATCACTTTCAGACGGGTAAATTCTTCCCTCTCCTTTTCCTCCAGCGCATTGGAAATAGAATACACAAGTGCTGTATAAGTCGGTATTGTGATATTCTTTAATGCATTGGCACGTTTCTGTGTCTTCTTAATATTTCCCGCAAGGCGGTACGCAGCATTCTCTACCATCGACAATTTGATTGTCAGATCTTTTACCTGCTTAAAGGCCTCACGCGCCACATCAATGGATTCTTTTGTCGTACTGAAAGAATAAGTCGGCGCCTCCATCTCCGGCGTATAAGTGACCAACGGAATTTCTGTTCCCATAATACTTCGGCTTTTGATCCGGATTGATTTTTCAATTGGAACGGTGTAGGCAATCTGAGATACGAGATTGATCCCATGTTCGATGTTCGCACGCTGCAGACATTTATAAGCATATGTGAATGTCGAATCAATTTTCTCCTGAATCTCTTTTGCCTGATCAATCAGATCCATCAGCTCACGGATCAGAATATTTCGTTTCTTGTCCATCAGCTCATATCCCTGATTCGCAAGTGCCAGAGAATTTTTTGCAAGAATCAGATTTCCTTTTGTGGGAAATGTACGTGGATCCATAACACACTCGGCTCCTTTCCAGATATTCTAATCTTCTTCTCTTTCTTTTTTTATGCTTCCTTCTTCTCGTAGAAGCGTTCCAGAATCTTCGTGTCAATTCGGTCAAGCTCTTCTCTTGGAAGCATACGAAGCAGTTCCCATCCAAGATCCAGTGTCTCCTCGATCGTCCGGTTTTCTTCCATACCCTGTCCGATGTATCTTGCCTCAAATTCCTTACCGAATTCGAGATATTTTTTATCAATCGGTGAAAGTTCATCTTCTCCGATAACCGATGCAAGGTTTCTCGCCTCTCCTACTTTTGCATAAGAAGAGAACAGCTGATTTGCAAGATCCTGATGATCCTCCCTCGTATATCCTTTTCCAATACCATCCTTCATCAGACGGGAAAGAGATGGGAGGATATTGATCGGCGGATAGACAGACTGTCCATGAAGGTTTCGATCGAGAACAATCTGCCCCTCGGTAATGTATCCTGTAAGGTCTGGGATCGGATGCGTAATATCATCGTTTGGCATTGTCAGAATCGGAAGCTGTGTCACAGAACCGTTGACACCTTCCACGATTCCGGCGCGCTCATAGATTGTTGCCAGTTCGCTGTATAAATATCCCGGGAATCCCTTTCTACTTGGAATCTCTCCTTTGGAAGAAGATACTTCTCGCATCGCCTCCGCAAAAGATGTCATGTCTGTGAGAATAACAAGAATGTGCATGTTCTTCTCAAATGCAAGATACTCTGCCACAGTCAATGCTACCTTCGGTGTGATCAGACGTTCTACCACCGGATCATTTGCAAGATTCAAGAACATCGCAACGTGATCGGCAACCCCGCTCTCTTCAAATGTTCTGCGGAAAAATTCTGCAACATCATGTTTCACACCCATCGCCGCAAATACGATCGCAAACTGTTCATCCGAATCATCTCCCAGCGACGCTTGTTTTACAATCTGTGCCGCCAGCTGGTCATGCGGAAGTCCATTGCCGGAGAAAATCGGCAGCTTCTGTCCTCGGATTAGTGTGGTGAGTCCGTCAATCGCTGAGATTCCTGTGCGAATGTAGTTACGCGGATATTCTCTCTTTACCGGATTTAACGGAAGTCCGTTGATATTTCTGCGGAGTGTGGAAGTGATCGGTCCGAGATCATCGATCGGTTCCCCGATACCGTTAAATGTACGTCCCAGCATATCCGGTGACAATGCAACTTCCATCGGATGTCCAGTCAGCTTTGTATGCGTATTAGTCAGGGACATATTTTCTGTCCCCTCAAACACCTGGATCACCGCTTTGTCCTCGTAGATTTCAACAATACGTCCGATCTTTTTCTGATTGCCCTCTACAACAAACTCTACGATTTCTTCATAGAAAGCATTTTCTACGCCCTCAAGCACGATAAGAGGGCCGTTGATATTACTCAGTCCTAAATATTCTATTGCCATGACACAGCCTCCTTATGCGTTCTTTTCCATAATACGGTCATAAAATTGATCGATGGCTTTCATGTAGTCATCAAACATTTCCAGTTTATCATTCGGGACATCATACTTGATCGCTATGACACGCTCAAAGATGTCTTCCTCTTTCAATACCGAGATTGGCATTCCCATCGTGATCAATGCCTTTGATTTATCATATAAGTGAAGGATGACCTCCATCATTTTAAACTGTTTCTCCAGAGAGACACATGTATCATCTGCATGAAATGCATTCTGCTGTAAAAATCCAAGACGAATCACTTTTGCAATCTCCAATACCAGCTTCTGATCATCTGGAAGCACATCGCTTCCGATCAGTTTTACGATTTCCATCAGACTGCTCTCCTGATTGAGAAGTGCCATCATCTGATTCCGGTAATCAATAAATTTATCTGAGACATGTTTTGCATACCACGGTGCAAGATCCATCAGATACTCACTGTAACTTGTCAGCCAGTGGATCGCCGGGAAATGTCTGGAGTATGCAAGACTCTTATCCAGTCCCCAGAAGCAGCGGACAAATCTCTTTGTATTCTGTGTAACCGGCTCAGAGAAATCTCCACCCTGCGGAGATACCGCACCGATGATCGATACAGAACCATCTGTTCCATTTAAATTGTGCATCATTCCGGCACGCTCGTAGAATGCAGAAAGTCTTGATGCAAGATAAGCCGGGAATCCTTCTTCTGCCGGCATCTCCTCCAGACGTCCAGACAACTCACGGAGCGCCTCCGCCCAACGAGAAGTGGAATCTGCCATGATCGCGACATCATATCCCATATCACGGTAGTACTCTGCAAGTGTCAGACCTGCGTAAAGACTCGCCTCACGGGCAGCCACCGGCATGTTGGATGTATTGGCGATCAATGTTGTTCGATCCATCAACGGATTTCCTGATTTCGGATCCACAAGCTGAGTAAACTCTTCCAATACCTGTGTCATCTCGTTTCCACGCTCTCCACATCCAATATAAATGATAATGTCGGCATCCGACCATTTTGCGATCTGATGCTGTGTCATTGTCTTTCCAGTACCAAATCCACCAGGCACACAGGCTGTTCCGCCCTTCGCGATTGGGAACATCGTATCCAGAATACGCTGTCCGGTCACAAGCGGCTTGGATGCCGGAAATCTGTGATGCGTCGGTCTCGGCACACGAATCGGCCATTTCTGTGTCATCGTAAGGTCGATCGTCTTTCCACTCTCCAATTCCACCGTCACAAGTGGCTCATCGATCGTGTATTCTCCATCCGGCACTACCTTTGTGATCATTCCGCTGATATTTGGAGGAACCATACATTTGTGCACGATTGCCGCCGTCTCCGGAACTTCCGCGATAATGTGTCCGCCGTGAACCTCGTCCCCGACAGAAACCGTCATATGTGTGCTCCATTTTTTTGTCTTATCAAGTGAGTCTACACTGACACCCCTGCTGATATATGCACCGGAGTTTTCAGCGATACGCTCCAACGGTCTTTCAATTCCGTCAAAAATGTTGTTCAAGATTCCTGGTGCCAGTGTGACAGAGATCGCATCTCCACTCGCCTCAACCGTTTCACCCGGCCGAAGCCCTGTCGTCTCCTCAAACACCTGGATCGTTGTCCGTTCTTTATCAAGGGCGATCACTTCCCCGACAAGTCTTTCCTTCCCAACATATACCATTTCCGACATCTTAAATCCCGTGTTTCCTTTCAGGTAAACAACCGGACCATTGATCCCGTAAATCTTTCCCGTTCTAAGCATTTTCTTTCCCTCCTAAAAACAAGAATTTCTCGTATTCTTCTGCAAGGGACGCCTTAAAGGAGTGATCGATCAGAATGTTCTTCGCATGGATGACTGCCCGGATCCCTCCGATAAAGTCTTCTCTGCTGACGGTCAAGGAAGCTCCCGTGCGCTCTTCTAATTCTGCTTTTTTATCTTCATCTGTCGGATTAATATAAATCGTCACCTGTTCCCCGCCGGCAAATGCCATTGCTTTGTGGATATAAGAAGACAGAAGTTCTGTGTACGCTTCTGTCTGCATGTATTCATCTACAAGAACATGCACTCTGCGGAACAGTCTGTTCTTTAACTCTGTCTGGCATTTTCCCTGCTCACGCTTCAGATCAATCTGGGATTTTGCCATGGCTTTGTTGACCTCATGCTTTGCATTTGCCGTCTCTGCCTTCAGCTTCAGTTCTGCCTGTCTGAGTGCAGTCTCTGTATGCTCGTTATAAAGTTTTTCCAGCGCTTCTTTGTGATTCTGGATGATTGCATTTCCCTGGGCTCTCGCCTCTTCCATCGAAGCTGCCTGCAAGTTTTCAATTTTTTCTTCTAAAGTCATGTCATCGCCCTCTGTTTCATTATAGTTTCAGCCCGATGGCTTCATTTACATAGGATGTGATAAAGTCCTTCTTACGGCCGGTTCCGTGCCTGTCAGGGATCTCCACGAGCAGAGGCATCTTTCTCTTCAATTTAATATCATCAATGATCTCCGGGAATTCCCGTCCGAATTTTTCGGTCAGAAGGACAATTCCTACTTCCTTATCTTTGATGACATTCTGAAGCGCCTCATAGAGTTCGCCGCGCTCATGCACGACGACTCCGTCTACACCCGCAAGACGCATCCCTGTGTAGGTATCTACATTATCACTGATCAAATACATCTTCATCGGCTTATAATTTACCTAAGATCATGAAGGAGATGATCAGACCATACAGGCAGACACCTTCTGCAAGACCTACGAAGATCAATGATTTACCAAGTACGCTAGAATCTTCACTGATTGCTCCAAGAGCAGCACTAGCAGCACTGGCAACGGCGATACCACCACCGATACATGATAAACCGGTAACAAGAGCGGCAGCGATATATCCAAGACCTGTTGCGATAGAAGCAGAAGTAGCAGCTTCTGCAGCCTGTACATTTCCTCCGAACATCATGATCGATGCCACAAGAAATGCTCCAAAATAGAAGAATGCGTTTGTTCCGATTGCTCTTTTATAACGCTTCTTGTTTTTCTCTCCGATCAGATAATATCCGAATGGAAGAATGATACTTAATACTAAAGTTGCGATCAGAATTAATTTTGTTGCTAATGTCATAATAATAGCCTCCTAATGAAATTTTCCTATTGTTTCTTAATGATTTTGTATGGTTTAAATTCTCGTCCATTTCCTTTGTAGAAACGACTGAACATCTCATAATACTCAAGACGGAGTACCTGGATCCCTACGATCAGCCCTTCCATACCGCATACGAACAGGTTACCGAGTACAACGATCAGCCAGTTCGGTGTCCCCGCCTCAGCGCCTGCAAGCATCAGGACCACTTCCATCATCGCCGCATGGCTGACAGCAAATGCCCCGATACGGACAAACGATAATGTGTTTGAGAAATAACTCAGTAATGTTTCAAATAATTCGAAAAATCCTTGCACAAAGAACATCACTTTTCCTTCTGTCATCTTCTCAGTGCTCTTTTCAATTTTCTTTGCCAGAGGCTCTTTCAATACCATCAGAATCAAAGGCACTCCAAACATCACTGCCATCACGATTCCTGCCGGTGTCTTATGCCCTGTCATAAACAACACAAGAACCGCTGTCACAGAACCGTAAAATACAAGTCCGGCAAGTCCGTTCGCATCAAACCATGCGTTTTCCGCATCGTGTGCCCTGAGGGCATTGATAATGTGGAACACCATCGATAACAGGATAATTCCCATACCAAATGCAACTGCGACAATAAATACTGTATTCAGCTTTCCAATAAATGGAAGATTCGTCATATGGGAGATTGGTCTTAACCATTTTGCCTCGATAATATCTTCAAATCCGAAAATACTTCCGAACATCCAGCCAAAAAATGTAGAGAACAGTCCAGCGACAGATACAATTCCCGCAAGGTTCAGTTTCTTCCACTTATAAAGGATTGCTCCTCCAAGGAACAGACAGAGACCCTGTCCTACATCTCCGAACATCGCACCGAAGATAAATGTATAAGTCAGTGCCACAAAGATCGTCGGGTCCATCTCATTGTGTGCCGGCAGTCCATACATCTTGATAAACATCTCAAATGGCTTAAACAGCTTTGGATTCTCAAGCTTAGTTGGAGGCGCTCCGAAGTATCCAGAATTATCCTCCTCTACAAAAATAAAAATATTCGGATCATTTTTCACTTCTTTCAGAAGAGATTCCACGTCTTTTTCCGCCATCCAACCACACAAAATGTAAAAGTCCTCATGCTGATCTTCTACACAAGCCGCAACCTTTCGGACATCGAAGTTCTCACAGAGCATCTCAAGCCGGTTTCTCGCCTCCAAAAGACGTCCGGCCTTCTTTGCCAGCGTCAGCTTGATCTCGTCATCAATCCCATTAATCTTTGCTGTGATCTCCTCAATCTCTCGCTCCAGCTTCTGATAGGCTTCCTCTGTATTTCCCTGATATTCATCCGGCAGATAAATCCGTTCAAAATGCAGCGACTGGAAGATCGAATCGGTCTTATCGGCTGCCTTATTCGCTACAAAATACACTCCGTACACATAGCTGTCATCTTTCCCGCCTTCAATGAACAATGCATCCATGTCACTGTACACATATTTTTCAAGGCGATGGTAATAATCCACCGGAACCCTTCCGAACCGAAACTTAATATAGCGGAACTGAAGAACATTGTGCAGGTTAAAATTCAACGGACGGAACGGTGCAAGTGCAAGCAGACGTTCTCTTAACATCTCCCGCTCTACCTTCCAGTCATTTTCCTTTGCACGCAGTTCCATGTAATCATGATTCGCATCGCGCACTGTGTGGAATATCTCCTCAATGGAAAGTTCCGGTGTATCTTCCGGCTTCTGATCCTTGACATACAAGGCGAGCTGTTTCGCCTTTTCCAATGCTTCCCGGTATGGATTGATCTCCACAAACGGCTGAAGATTCTCTGTAGTTTTCAACTCAGAAAGCGCATTTTCCAGTTGAATCTCATATTTGGAAAGATACTGGTCAGTTACACGGTCGATGTCATTTTTCGGTCCTGTAATACTTATGAACTTCATCTTTACTATCATTTCTGTATAACACCCCCTGTATAATCTAATGTTTCTTTCGGCGTCAATCCATAACGGATACATTCTAATGTACTGGTCAATCGCTTAATCTCCTCTTCTTTTAAGAAAAGGTATGTGTTAATTGAAGCAATGGAATATGGATTCCGTCTTTCATCCACCGTATATAACCGTTGGATACATTCAAAATAGACTCTTTCTATCGTATGATGATCATCGAAATCATATCTTTTTACATAATATGTGCTGGCAACATGCGCGATGAACTCCTCCACTGAAGCAGTCTCCACCAGCTCTTTCACCGTATCCCGATGAATCTTGAAATGAATCGGGATGATCATCGAATAAATATCTGCCGGCTGCATCTTAAAATATTTCTTTGCGCGGTAGATCCACTGAAGATTCAGGAGGTCGATCTTAGAACCAATATCTCTTGTAAAGATCTCTAATTCTCTTTTCTTTAAGACCTTTTTCTTCTCCTTCCACAGCGTTGTGTAGTAATACAGATCCAGTGCCAGATCATAATCAAACAGTGTGGATGCATTGGAATCCCTGAGCTTTCTGAGCGGTTCATAATACTCAGTTCCCTGCAAGTTGTCCACGAACTCCTCAATCGTTCTGGAAGTAATCAGTTTTTCAATAGAAATCTGTGAATATCTGTCAAAAAAAGTTCGCTTATAATTCAAATCAAACGGCTGTTCATAATGGTTAAAAATAATCCGCAGACAATAATTGATCAGATCGACCTCATATCTCTTCAGATATAGTTTCATAAACTTCCGTACTTCTATTCCCGAAAAACGGTACAGTCTTGAATAATCATCATAGAGTGACTGGACTAATATTTTCTCTACGTCTCCGCGGTGAAGTTTGTTCTCATCAATCTGGGCAAAATCATCTGCATATGCCGAGTGTTTCTTCAAATAAGCGACTACTTCTGGTACATTGTGGAGCGCTGATATTTCCTCAAAATCTTTCTCAGACAAGAGTCTCGATCTCATAGCACGTATCTTTGTAGTGATCCCACTATATACAAGCAAATTTCCCATGTCTTATACCTCAGTTATACGTTTTATAATCTCCTGCGCATACCGCTCATGCTCCAACTCATATTCTCTCTTGTATGCATTGATCGTTTTTGCACTTTCTTCTCTGAGCCGTTCCAGCTCGAAGTCCATACTGCCCTGCATACCGGCACGTATTTCACTTAGTTTCTTTTCTGTATCCGCAGCGAGTTCCCGGTCAAACTTGTCCGTTTTTTCCTTCATCTGCTCATCAAGTATATGCTTCTGTTCCTCTGCATGCTGCACGATCAACTCTGCTGCAGATTCTACTTCTGACAGTTTACTAATAATCGAATCCATACTCTGCCTCCCTTTCCTTATTTTATCTATTGTATTATCATACTCTCATTTTCGAAAATATCCATCGGGAAATTTAACAAATTTATTTTTTGACATAAAATTTCTTTTGTATAATTTCACATTTCCACTGATACGATTTTCTTTGCTTTTTCACACAAAAATGGTATAATAAAATCCGATTTGAAACAGAAGGAGAAACGATATCTATGAGACTTAGAAATATACCGCATGCAGATGACGTGATTTTAGCACATGCTGCTGCGATCAAAAATGAGACAGAACAGAAGGGAAACTGGCATACCCTTTTCGGAAACAACCACCCGATCCACATCGAGATCGGTATGGGAAAAGGACAGTTCCTGCTTACCCTCGCAAAGAAATATCCAACGATCAACTACATCGGGATTGAGCGCTACTCCAGTGTTCTTCTGCGCGCTCTTGAAAAGCTCGACTCCGAGGAGTACGAAGGACTGACGAACATCCGCTTTATCTGCATGGATGCTGCAGATATCTCTGAGGTATTTGAAAAAGGAGAAGTGGAAAAGATCTATCTGAATTTCTCAGATCCATGGCCGAAAGCACGCCATGCAAGAAGAAGACTGACTTCCAAAGAATTTTTTGCCCGCTACGATCGTGTGCTGGCAGCCGACGGCACAGTAGAATTTAAGACAGACAACCGTCCGCTCTTTGACTTCTCTTTGGAACAAGTGACCGAAGCAGGATGGACATTGAATGCTCACACTTTCGACCTTCACCATGATCCTGTCATGAATGAAGGAAATGTAATGACGGAATATGAACAGAAATTCTCATCCATGGGCAACCCGATCCACAAACTGATCGCATCACGCAGTTCTTTCCAATGCATATAGTAAGAAGAAAAGGAGTCTTTTTATGAAATGCTGTAACCGTATGAAATGTAAGATGAACTGTTATCTGTATGACAAGCCATTTCTAAAGAAAAAGCTCTGCGCGATCCGCAGATCCTGGGTGGAAGTATATCACATTTTAAATGCAAAATGCAGATGTCCCGGAGGTGATCCACATGGCTGCTGCTCTGGAAAATAATTTTTTCTATTCTTATATTTTCAAAGAAAAACAGCCTGTACTTGTCGTCTTTTTTGCGACATGGTGCCCCAAATGCAATATGATGCTTCCTCTTGTCGATGAGATTGAGAACGACTTTGCCAAAGACCTGAAAGTAGTCCGGATTGATACAGAAAAATATGAAAAACTGACAAAGGAATGCGGGATCGAAATCGTACCCACATTCCTTCTTTTTTCCCACGGAGAAGCGCTCGGTATGATGAGCGGGATTCTTTCCAGACAAGTCTTAAAAAAACGTATTCTGGAGATGCTCTCCTATACCCGTTCTTAACCTATTAAAATTCAAATACTGCCACACCATATGGTGGAAGATCGTAGCCGATGGAATACGGTCTTCCATCGCATTCCTGTTTCTTCGGTTTATAGATTACCGGACGTTCTGCACCGGTTCCCCCATACTGCTTCTCATCACTGTTTAACACTAATCTCAGCTGTTTTCTTCTTGATACTCCCACGCGGTAATCTGGTCTTGCCACCGGTGTGAAATTACATACAAACAGCAAATTCTTTTTATCGTCTTTCGAATGTCTGATAAAGCTGAAAATACTTCGCTCCCTGTCATCTGCATTGATCCACTCAAACCCTTCCGGCATAACATCACATTCATACAATGCTTTGTTCTTCTTATAGAGATGGAGCAAATCTCTTGTAAATGCCTGCATCTGCCTGTGCTCTTCCTCCGCAAGCAGGTACCAGTCCAGCTCTCTCTCTTCACTCCACTCCCGCAGCTGTGCAAAGTCTTGTCCCATAAACAATAGCTTCTTGCCGGAATGTCCCATCATAAATGCATATCCCGCTTTCAAGTTTGCAAACTTGTCAAAGCCAAGTCCCGGCATTTTATTAATCATAGAACACTTCAAATGAACAACTTCATCATGAGAAAGGACAAGTACATATTTCTCACTGTAAGCATAGCTCATCGCAAACGTCATCTGGTTGTGGCAACCTTTTCTAAAGTACGGATCCAACTTCATATATTCTGTAAAATCATGCATCCAACCCATATTCCACTTCAAGCTGAATCCAAGACCATCATACTCGGGCTCTGCAGTCACTTTCGGCCATGCTGTCGACTCTTCTGCAATCATCATCGTCCCTTGATTCCTTCCAAGCACAACGGAATTTAAGTGCTTGAAAAATTCTATCGCCTCCAGGTTCTGATTTCCACCATATTTATTGGCAATCCACTGTCCATCTTCCTTTCCATAGTCCAGGTAAAGCATCGAGGCAACCGCATCCACTCTAAGCCCATCCACATGGAACTTTTCCACCCAGAACAGTGCATTGGCAATCAGAAAGTTCTTTACCTCTGCCTTGCCATAATCAAAAATCTTCGTACCCCAGTCCGGATGTTCTCCCTGCTTGGGATCTGCATATTCAAACAATGGTGCCCCATCAAAATTTGCGAGGCCATGTGCATCTTTCGGAAAATGTGCCGGAACCCAGTCGAGGATTACCCCAATCTTATTCCTGTGGAAATAATTGATCATATACGCAAAATCTTCCGGTGTTCCATAGCGGGAAGTCGGTGCGTAATACCCGGTCACCTGATATCCCCAGGATCCATCATATGGATACTCTGCAATCCCCATCAGTTCAATATGTGTATATCCCATCTCTTTTATGTAGGCGGCAGCCTCGTGGGCAAATTCCCGGTAAGTATAAAATCCATCTTCCTCTTCCCTCGGATGACGCTTCCAGGAACCGATATGTGCCTCATAAATCGACACCGGTTCATGATTGTGATCCCAGGTTTCTCTGTCCTTCATCCACTTACTGTCTGTCCACTTCAAATCTTCGATATCCACAATTCTGGAAGCGGTACCTGGTCTTACTTCCGCATAATTTGCAAATGGATCTGCCTTGTATAAATACTCTCCTTCTTGTGTCCGAATGCAGAACTTATACAGCATCCCTTCTTTTGCTTCCGGCACAAAACAGTCATAAATTCCAAGAGGTTCGTGTCGCTTCATCGGACTGGCTGTTCGATCCCACTGATTAAACTCACCAATGACAGATATCTCCTGTGCATGGGGTGCCCATACTGCAAAATAGATTCCTTCTTTCTTTCCCTTCTTTGCTTTGTGCGCACCTAGCTTTTTATAAATTTCATAATGTGTACCCTGTCCAAACAGATATTGATCCAGCTCTCCTATTTCATACGACATTTTCGTATTCTTTTTCATTGCTTTTCCCATATCATTCACCTTTCCAGTCCATTTACTGATATTTCTTTCATTATACTTTAGACCCATACAAAAAGAAAGAGTTTTGACAATTTTTCACCTTGTCAAAACTCTTTTTTTGTAATTTTTCTCCAAAAATTTTCTCTTTTTTTCTTGAAAAATTACCTTTTTCTTTTGTATCCAGACTCTTTCCCGTCTTATATATTGAAATCTTTCTCAGACAAGATCACGCGGTCTGCGTCATCTCTTCCTTTTCCTAACACTCTCTTGACGATTTTCTTGACATTTGTCTTCTGCACATGTTCAATCGCCTCGTCCATGATCTCTTTGACTTCCGCTACTGTCACAACATGATCCTCTCTCTGGAGCATATCGATCCGGCTGTACAGTGCGAGAATACCTACTTCATCAATCTTGAATCCATTTTCCTTTGCATATGTCTGACCAAATGTAACAAGCTCATCATTGATAAAGATCGGCACTTCCAGACGAGAGGTGAATTTTCTTCTGAATTCTTTATTAGAAGATAACAGACGATCCAAAGGCTTTCTCTGCTCCTCCAAAACAATCAGAAGCTCTCCGGTATCTCTCTCCATAGCCTTATTCAACCGCTGAACTGTCTTTTCATTCATTCTTCCGGCCTTCTCAATGATCAGAGCGCCTCCATATAACTTCGATACGATCTCTTTGATCTTTTTCTTATTCAGAGAATCTCCGGTAATAATCGCTACTTTTCCCTGCTTTAATTTTCTCTGTTTCTGAATTGCTTTTACCACATCCACAGCCAGAACCGTCTTACCGGAACCTTTTCGCCCAATGATCAGCAAGTTTCCTGTCTTTGACGTTCCCTGTCGATTCGTACACTGCTTATCCTGCTCTAAAACATCTACCAGCTGTTCGCTCATTCCTCTTACTGGTACAAAATAAGAGAATAATTTCTTCTGCTCTTCTGTCAATCCGGCACGAAGTCCCACTTCACTCTGTGCTTCCAGATCATATTTTGCCTGAACAGTAAATCCGGTTGTTCCCTGTCCAAAAGTTCCCGTAGCTCCCAGTGCATTTGCAATCTCATCTACTGGAATCTTTCCTGTCTTACCAGTTGCTGCCGCTTTTGCCACTTCAATTCTCGAAAGAGGGATCGTCTCATTCAGAAGGTCAAAATCATCGTCGTCCTCCTCCGATTCCTTTCTCTCTCTTTCAAAAGCTGCTATTTCCTCTTCAAAGTCACGGATATCATATCCATCTTCTACTTCTTCAAAATCATTCGGATCAAAGCTGTCTTCGTCATCGTCTTCCGGATCCATCTCTTCTTGTCCTTCTGACAGATCTTTCGAAATTTCTTCCTCTTCGTACAGTTCTGTCTCCTCATGTACTTCCGATTCTTCCGACAGCACCTGAGCAGCATCCTCTTCCGACATCTCTTCAAAAATACTCTCCGGTTCCTCGATCACTTCCTCCTCAGATTCTTCGATCACCTCCACCGGATCTTCTGTCATCGCCTCCATCTCCTGTTCATCCCATTCAGGAATGTCCAGTTCTTCAAACTCTTCGAGTTCCTCATCAATCTCATCATCAAAACATTCTTCAAAATCTTCTTCTGCAAATGTCTGCTCTTCAATTGGTTCCTCGATGACTTCCGGTTCCGCTTCCTCTTCCATAGGCTCTGAAGCAGATGCTTCCTCTAAAGCTTCATCCTCTTTCTTTCCTTCCAGCTCTTCCATCAGTCGGCGGACATCCTCCGGAGTTGCTGCTTCCGGTTCGGACTTCAGTTCCACAATCTCCTTGTCTGCCTCTGCTTCCTGACGTTTCTGCTCGATGACTTCCATGACTTCTTTCTGCTTTTCTTCCCAGCTTGCAAGGATTTCTTCAATCTTCATCTGACCTGTCACTTGCTTTTGAAGCTGTGGTTCCTTTATTGCTTCCTTCACTTCTCCAGTCGGAATCGTTGCAGTAGACGTATCCAACTGGTTCTCTCTTAATTTCTGAACAAACTTCTGGCTCGGCGTCATCGGTCCGTCAGGTTTCTGATCGTATTTCTCCTGCTGTAAAGGTGTCAAAGGCTTATACTTCATCTTCAGTTCCATGGCCTGATACACATATTTCCCTTCACTGAACCAAAGAATCAGATCATCGCACTCTTCCAGACATTCCGTGATCATCCCTGCCTCATCATACAATTTTGCAAGCTCATACGCCCACTTTTCTATATATTCTGCTTTCTTAAATTCTTCCAGTACTTCAATCTGCTGTGTAATTGGAGCATTCTGTGCTTTCAGAATCTTATAACGTAAAATATACTGGTTCGGATCTTTCGGTGCGACTGATACAAATTCCTCATAGCAGTCCATCGCTTCCGATGGCTCTCCCAGCTTGAGAGCTAAAATTCCAAGCCGGTATATAATCTTTCTACTTCCCGGGGTGCGATCATATGCGATGAATAGGACATCGCGGCTTTTTTCATACTTTTCATTCTGCTCGTAAATCTCACTTACAGAACAGAGCATAGACGCATTCTTTACTTTACGCCAATCAATCGTATCTGCAATCTCCATCGCCTTCCCATATGCTTTTTGTTCCATATACTCGAGCATCTGCTCTGTCTTTACGCGATATTCATATTTATCCAATACAATCACCTCATCTATTATAATTTACTTCCCATTCTTATATTTGCTTACTCCAATACTATCATAGTTTATCACACCAACTCCATTCTGTCAAAAAAATAGCCATTATAATTTTCTTTGAAATTATAATGGCTATCTAAATCTTATCCTTATCCATTCTATTTATTCTCAGCGGAGAAGCTAACACTTTCTGTTCCTGCCGGCCTTCATTCTTTTCATAATCAACCTTTAATTGATTTCGATTTTTCTTAAGGTCTCCGATTTCCAAATCTTCGATACCATTTCTCGTTCGTTTTTTATAATCGGATTGCTTTCCTCCTTCAAATCATTTCATATCAATACTCTTTTCGCTACTCATATAAAACTAATTCTCTCTATACCGATTATATATATTGTTTCTGATTTTTTATTAGATGTTTCTTTACACATCCTCTAAACTCTCCGAACTTCTGTGGTCTATTTTCTTTATTCAATATGTTCTGCAATTCTAAATCATATGGTAGCTTTTCTTTCTCCGATTACTTTCTTCATTATTTTTTCATCATCGAACTATCTATGATAAAGGCCGTTCTCGCAGGAACTTTTATTTGCCCGACCACTCACATATTGAATTGTAAACGATGTCATATCCAATGGTAACAGCCTCCTTCCGATCATCCATCCTCTGAAATTTCTTTAAGTCTTCACAAATCAAAACTCTCATTTTTTCTTTTATATTCAAGTATCCGCTTCCGGTTATCTGAAATATTTTCAAAAGTTCCTTTTCCGTCTACTTGTCATATTCAAATTCTTCTAGAATCTTTAGAAAATTTTGTATGAAAATTACTTTTTTAATTTCTTTGGATTTCTTTTGTTGAATTTATAATACATTATATTTTCTGTTTTGTCAACAGTTTTTTATATGTTTTTTTATTTTTCTTTTTATATAATTATATTTTCTGTTTTTATCTTATTTTTAATTTTATTATCAATTAATTTCATTTCTATTCCGTCATAGACTTTTGGACATACACTTCCGGTTTTAATTGTTAACTTTATTTTTAAATATGTTGACATTTAGTTTTCCCCAAATTATAATATGCTTCATATGGGATACACAATATATTTGATCTCCATAAATTTTAGCAAAAGAAAGGAACTTACAACACTTATGAATCCAATACCTTCAGCAACTACCAAACATCCACAAGTCAGAACGCACCTGCTTGTACGGATTGCACTTGTTACCGCAATCACCTGTATTTTAGCGCCGCTTTCCATCCCGCTGCCATTTAGCCCGGTTCCCCTCTCTCTGACCAACCTGGTCTTATACATCAGTATCTTTATACTGGGATGGAAAGCTGCCACTGTAAGCTATCTCGTCTATCTTCTCCTCGGAGCTATTGGTCTTCCTGTCTTCTCCGGATTCGCAGGAGGTCTCGGAAAACTCGCAGGACCGACCGGAGGCTACCTTGTCGGAATGATCTTTCTCACAATCCTCTCCGGGTGGATTGCAGAGCGATTCTTAAAAAAACCTGCAGTCATCTTGATTGGAATGCTGCTCGGCTCCGCAGTAAACTATCTGTTTGGAACTGTCTGGCTCTGTGTACAACTCCACCTATCCTTTGCAGAAGGTCTGATGATCGGAGTAGTTCCTTATCTCTTTTTTGATATTACAAAAATATTGATTGCCCTCTTCGCCGGTCTTACGATCCAGAAGCGGTTGAAAGCTCTGCTTTTATAAGCCGTTTACTTTTGTCAAAGTTCTTGGAAGCGCGTCTTTGGAATTTTTCCACGGTTCGTCCTTAAATCGATAATCAAACTTATCGACAAACCAGCTAAGGTCATCCCGCACGCGCTTCATATTTTCCAGATAGAGCTGATTCAATTCACTGATAAAGGAATCCAGCAAAGCGCCGCCAAGTCTTTCCGGCGCCATCTCATACAGCATCCCGTAATGTTTTGTACAAAATCCTTTCGAGGAGGCAAACAATTTCCGGAATTCTTCCTCCTTCTTATACAGATGAAAGATTGTACCTAAATAATCATGGAAAGTTTTCTCGATCTTCTCGCAGACAAAGCAGGATTTCTCCAACTGCCCGATATAAGCAGCCAATCCTGAGGCTTCTGTCTTTTTCTTGAAAAACGATGCCTGCTTTACCGGTTCTTTCTGCCTTTGTTCAATTTCCTTGATAAAAGAATCCATATGCGTCTTATAGATCAGTGCAAGCCCCAGCCGATCCGGCATCTCATTTAGCATCGCTGCATGTCTTTTGCAAAATCCTACTTTATCACTCTCTTCCCTGCGCTCACTTACCATATAAGTAGATGGACGCAGTGTATATTCAAGAGCATCCTGTTCCAGCTTGTGGTAAATACTGCAGAGAGGACATTCACAGTCCTCCCGAAACGCATCATTTACCGGAATCGTATATAACTTCTCTTTCATCTGTTTTTTCTCCTCATAATCTAATCAGGATCCTATAGCACTTACCTGTTCTGGTCCCTGTAATAGTTGATCAGACAGCCTTTCTGGATGATTTCTCGCTCATTCTCCGTCATTTCTCCCAACCGGAATGTGACCTCCACCAGATCATCTTTTACAATGTAAGCTGTAATCTTATTTTCCTTTTGTTTGATTTTTTCTAAAATATCCGGGAAGAAAATATAGTCTCCATTGTGAAACGATAGTTGTTCTTCCTTTTCGTCTGTCAAAAGCGGGAGCATACCCCAGTTGATCAAGTTTGAGCGATAGCGCTTGGTAGCATACTCTTCTGCAATATTTGCCCATCCGCCAAGTACTTTCTGACAAGAGGCTGCCTGCTCTCTCGCAGATCCGTCGCCCGGCTTCACTGCAAATATCGTACTTCCGATTCCAAGTGTCCCCTCACCTGCCTGCGGATATCTCCTGTGCACAACTTCCATCACATCCTTCAGCTCTTCCAACACTTCCAGCGGACATTGTCCTTGCTCAATTGCTTTTTGTGCCTTCTGCACTTCCTTCGCTCTGCCTACATATGCCGGATCTTTTCTCGACAAGGCAAATTCTGCCAATCCAAGCGGATTGGACCGATAGGAGGAAGTCTCTCCAGACGGAATCAATTCGTCAGTCGTCGTGACTGGATCATGAATCTCTGATACCACCTTCAAAAGGAGATGTTCCGGAAGCGGCGGCATCTCCGGCCAGTCTTTAATGTTTGGTCCAAGTTTAATCTTGACTGACGGATCTGCAATTCCTTTACTGTCAAAGACACGATTCGCATAAATATTACTATCAAAATGATACTTCGGCATCTGATATTCTCTGTCCATCATATCTGCCGCCGATGTAAGGTATCCCTTATTCGCCGCAGTTGCCGCAATCGATCTTGCATCCATCAAAGCTACAGAAGCAATCTGTCCACTCTGTAATTTTGATCCCTCCCGATTTGGGAAGTTTCTTGTAGAATGCCGGATGCTGAGCGCCCCATCTGCCGGGGTATCCCCTGCACCGAAACACGGACCGCAAAATGCTGTCTTCACAACCGCCCCGGCTTCCATCAGTTTTGCAACAGCCCCATTCTTCACCAACTCCATGTAGATCGGTGTACTTGCCGGATACACACTGAGTGTAAACTCATCTGCTCCGATTCCGCATCCTGAAAGAATCTCAGAAGCAGCACAGATATTTTCAAATCCTCCACCTGCACATCCGGCGATGATGCCCTGTTCCACATAAAGCTTTCCGTTCCGCACCTTATCCTGCAATGTGAAATTCACATCTCCTCCAAGACTTACCAGCGCTTTCTGCTCCACATCATGAAGAATCTCGCTCAGATTCTGATTCAGTTCGCGGATTGTATAGGCATTGCTTGGATGGAACGGCATCGCGATCATCGGCTCAACCTTGTCAAGATCTACATATACCATTCCGTCATAGTAAGCTGTCTCACCTGGAGAAAGCTTCTCAAAATCCTCTTTTCTTCCGTGGATCTCAAAAAACTCCTCTATGACAGCATCTGTTTTCCAGATAGAAGACAGACATGTCGTTTCTGTCGTCATCACATCAATTCCGATTCGGAAATCCGCACTTAATTTCTCTACTCCCGGTCCTACAAATTCCATGACTTTATTATTCACATATCCGTTTGCAAAAGTCGCCTTGATAATCGCAAGCGCTACATCCTGTGGCCCCACACCGACTGAAGGCTGTCCATCCAGATATACCGCGATCACCTCTGGCATGCGGATGTCATATGTTTTATTCAGCAGCTGCTTGACAAGCTCCGGTCCTCCTTCGCCAATTGCCATTGTACCGAGTGCACCATAGCGTGTATGGCTGTCAGAGCCGAGGATCATCTTGCCTCCGCCTGCAAGCATTTCCCTTGCATACTGATGGATTACCGCTTGATGCGGTGGAACATACACTCCTCCATACTTCTTCGCGCAGGTCAGTCCAAACATATGATCATCTTCATTGATCGTCCCACCGACCGCACACAGACTGTTATGACAATTCGTCAACACATACGGTATCGGAAACCGTTCCAGTCCCGATGCCCTTGCCGTCTGAATAATTCCCACAAAAGTGATATCGTGCGAAGTCAGTTTATCAAATTTGATTCTGAGGTGCTCCATATCCGGAGACGTATTGTGCTCCTTCAGAATGCGGTATGCAATAGTCTCCTTTGCCGCTTCCTCTTTGGAAACAACATGCCCCACCTTGCCTTCTATCTCCCTTACAGCATCTTCTCCATCTGGCACAATCTCTGACCCATTTAGCAGATACACTCCTTGATTATATAATTTCACCATACACAGTACCTCCTGTACATTTTGCAGTTGTCTGATTTTTTCGAGTTATATGGATTTATTATAGACTTATCTGTCATTCATTTCAATAGCGAATATTATTTAGATAATACAAACCTAGGAAAGCTGTTCTTTCTCATACAAAATGTACTTTTACACCGAACTGCAAGGGAACTTCTTTTTCCCCAGCCTTTGACAAATAGACAAAAAAAGAGACCAAAACCTCTTTTCTGAGATTTTAGCCTCTGCATTTCTTAGTCCTGAACGTATGGCATTAAAGCGATATGTCTTGCTCTCTTGATTGCTACTGTAAGAGCTCTCTGATGTTTTGCACAGTTTCCTGTGATTCTTCTTGGAAGAATTTTTCCTCTTTCAGAAACATATTTTCTTAATTTTGCTACGTCTTTGTAATCGATTTCGTTGTTTTCTTTACCGCAGAATACACAAACTTTTTTTCTTCTGCGTCCGCCTCTTCTCTTCATTGGAGAATCAGCTTTGTTACCTTTATCGTAAGCCATTGTGGTATTACCTCCTATATTTATACAAATCTACTCATTGTATCGTCTAACTGAATGGTAATTCTTCATCAATTCCATCTGGAATGTTCATGAACCCATCTCCAATATCTGCACTTGGAGCTGGTGATGGACTTGGACTTGCCTGACGGTAGCTTCCCATGCTACTTTCGCTTGCAGCTTTGCTCTCAGCAAATTCCTGATCTTCTACAACAACATCTGTCGTGTAAACTTTCACACCATCTCTGTTTGTGTAACTTCCTGTCTGAATACGACCACTTACAACAACCTTTAATCCCTGGCGGAAATATCTCTCTGCAAACTCTGCTGATTTTCCGAAAACTACGCAGTTGATAAAGTCGGCACTTGCCTCTCCGTCACGTTTAAAGCGGCGGTCTACTGCTAATGTATATCTTGCAACAGCAGTTGCGCTGTCACCTTGTGAATATCTCACTTCTGGATCTCTTGTCAGACGTCCCATCAAAATTACTTTATTCATACGATTTATCCTCTTTTCTCTATGCTTCTTGTTTTACGCATAAGAATCTGATAACGTTTTCCATGATACGCATTCTGCTCTCAAGCTCTGCTGGAACAGTAGAATCAGATTCGAAGTGGATGAAATAGTAATATCCTTCTTTCATTTTCTGAATTTCGTAAGCTAATCTTTTCTTACCCCATTCATCAACGTCTGTCACATTTCCACCGAAACGAGCGATAAGCTCTTTTACTTTTTCGATTACTCCTGCTCTAACGTCATCTTCAACTTTTGCGCTGACTACAACAGCTAATTCATACTTGTTCATGTTCTTGCACCTCCTTATGGTCTCTTGGTCCCTGAACCTTGTCAGGAACAAGGAAATATCGTTCGCGGACGCTTGTCTGCAAACAACAATATATCACAAGTCAATACTATACCATAAGATTCTACTGATTTCAAGCATTTTTTCTGATTTCTTTTGTGTTTTTTTCTACTAATTTTCTTGTAATCATAATCTGATGTCCACAACCTGTGCATTTTAAACGGAAGTCTGCTCCGACACGAAGAATCTCCCACTCGTAGCTACCACACGGATGTTTTTTCTTCATGCGGACGACGTCCCCGACTTCATATACATTAGCCATCTCTTGTCCCTCCTCTGCCGTTTCCTTCCTTGTCTGTCTTACTATTCACTGACTTTTACTGCCTGCACGACAAATCGCTCCTCATCAGCAACATTTGTACAGGTAGAAAGTGTCACAATCTGAGATGCTGCGTCGATTTCCACATTCGGCGTATACAGTGATGTTCCTTTGATCGTCTCAATGTAATTTAAAAACTCCTCATCCGACTGAAATGCAAACTGATAATTTACAGCAGTATCCTCTACAACTCCCGCCACAAAAATCTGGTATTTTGATTCTTTTCCATCAGGAGTATAGATAGAAAAATACGGATATTTCTCAAAGAAATCCTGTTCTTTATATTTTAACAGCTGAGCAAACATCGTTCCATTTTTCATATTGTGTCCATAGATGATTGTGTTGCGGTCTGTAAAAGTACCAGTATTATCTTTATCTACAAAAAGTGTTCCTAACTTGTTGTCATTCGCCTCAAAAGTTCTCGTCAGATATTCTTCGTTATCTCTGCCTTTGACAACCGGATAACTGATCTCTGACGGCTCCTCAAAGCGGATCCATCCAACAGTATCGGGATTCATCTGCTGCAATGTCACAAAATCAACTGTAAAGCGTGGCTGAACTTCCGGTTCTTTCTCTTCTTCTGGTTCTTTCTTTGGCTCTTCTTGAATGACAAGTTCTCTGATCTCCTCGTACTCCTTCTTTCCTTCATGGTACTCGGAAAAAATCTGGTAGAGCTGATAGCCGGAAAATACAAATACGCACACTGCCAGTATCAAAATAAGATTGCTTAGCAATCCTGATTTTTTCTTCGTTCCTTTTTTCCTTGACCTTTCCTGCTTTTTTGCCATAACCGCTTCTCTTTCACCTCCTCATACGCAAAGCTTCCTTTGTATAGTTGGAGTGTAGCACATTCATGGCTTGATTGCAATTATTGATTCCTGTAGGGAAGAAGTGCCTCAGTTCTCTCCGCTTCCAAAATTTTCTTCCACTCTTTCTGTATCTTTTTCTCGACATCGCGGTAAGAAGTCTGAAACCGGACTTTTCCTATATTATACCCAAATTCCTGAATACATTTTTTCTCGTCTTTTTTCTCTTCATGCATTTGCGACTCATCCAGCGCCTGAAGTCGAAAGGTTTTTTTGACTGGTCGGAATCTCCGGTCAAATTCAATGTTGACTCCTGTCAGTTCATATTCCCCCTTGATCACAACTCCCGACATCAGCGCAAGTTCCTGTTCAAATGCTTCCAACTGCTTTTTTTTAACAACCTTGATATTATAATTATTTTTTCGGATATCCGACACATTCAACTTGAGTTTTCGAATAGAATCCAAATACGATTCTTCATACAGTTCTGGATTTACTTCCGGATCTGAATCATAGATCTCACACCCTTCGCTCTCTCCGTAGGAAATTCCGACCTCAATTCCGTTTCGATAACTGTGCATCCCCCACTGCACATCTTTCGGAATCACTGCTCTGTCATTTTTCAGATCAAACCGCACTTCCTGCTGATGATACCCCTCTCCAAGTATGACATTAATATAAGATTCTTCTGCCAGAATACGATTTACCGTTGTCTTGCCCGAAATCTGCTCTGCACAGCCGGTCATATTGCCCAATATCACTGCAGCCAGTATACCACACAGCCACTTTCTCTCCTTTTTCATCCTGGTTTCCTCCTACTGCCCTTTTATTTTTCCTTTTTATAATCCTTCGCAGAACGATACCGCTCTCTGTAATGATATTTTTCAGGACTCTTCCACACTTTTTTCATTGTCTTCTTCACTTGATTCTCAAGATAGGTTGCGTCCCCCTTTTTCTTGTCCGGAGAGGCCGGCAGCACATCCAGACATTGGTGAGCCTCCTCATAATTTGCAGGTGCATAGTTAAAAGACTCTGTGTCAACAATTGTCTTGCCTTCGATCGTCTTCTGCTTTGGATATGCCTCCGAGTTACTCACAATTCCTGTTACTTCATCCACTTTCAAAATATCCCACTCCGTAATAAAGGCTCCTGTCTGCACGTCGATAATAAATTCTGACAACCGGTTCGGTGTCAGCACCTTGTCATATTCCTGCACTTCAAATCTTCCTTTGCGCAGAATCTTATTGTGATGTCTGGAAGGTTCCCCATAATATAGAGAAAACTCATACTGCTTCGCATAATTTTGCAGCTTTTCATAATCAGTCTTCCCAGCAAAATGACTTCGCACATACTGAATATTCTGCCTGTCGATGTACATTCGAAATTGATGTACTTTCTGATCATCCAGTATTTTATACGATCCACTCTTCTTCTGCCATGCAGTCCGTACACAGGCAGCATAGGACTCCAGAAATTCCGCATGCGGCGGCATCTCACTGTCAAACTGATACTCACCTGCCAACTGAAGCATCTCATTCCCATCCATATAGCCACCCATCTGAGAGATGACAAGTTGCGCCTTCTCTTTCGCTTTCAGCCCACTGACTTCAAACATATAGGTGTAGACACCCGAGCCAACCTTGTGTACTTCTGCAAATGTATCTTCCAGTTCTTTTAAATAGGTTTCCTGAGGGATCTCTGTCAGAGAATCTTCCCGAAATTCCCCGAATCTTGCATCGATTGCTTCCAGATAGGCAAATACTGCTCGGCGATCCCAGCCATCCTTCTTTATCAGTTGCTTTGACTGGTCTCTCAAAATCGCAAGAAAACTCTCATCTGCTGCCCGCGCCACATTTGACAAATCTTCAATATACTGTTCTGCCGTCACATCCTTCTCCGGGACAATTTCCTGTATCTTCAGCAAAATTTCATTGTACCTGTCCTCAAAGGATACTTCTTCCACAACATCATCGTAAGCATACTGCTGTTGCAGTTCCTGCTCCACAGTCCGGAGATCCTCCTCCGCAATCGTCTCTGACTGCAGATGAAACTGTACCTCCTCCGGCCGATACATTTCATCAAACCGAATTCTCACTGCCGTAAGCTGTACCGCCTCAATATCCACTGCTCCCACATAAGAAAGTGCCGTCAGAAATCCTTCGAGCTGCTCTTCCTCTGTAAATTCCATCTCATAATTCTGTTCTTTAATCCTCTGATCCGTCAATTCCAGGTTGATAATGGGAAGTAAAAAGAACTGTGCATCCAACATATCTGACAGCTCTGTGTAAGACTCATACTCTTTCACACCTCTGTATGTCCCATAAAAAATTTCTGCACAATTCCCATCTCGGATTATAATCTGTTTTTCTCCCTCATTTGGCTGCACAATGGTTCTTGCTCCGTAAATATCATACTCTGCCTCTCTCCCCAGATAACGTCTGCCAAGCCTCACTCTCATATAGGTGAGTTCTTCCAGCACATCCTTTACAAAAATCTCCCCTTGTTCCTCCTGAGATTTCTCCGCCTGGTCTCCATCACCCAGAACATTCTCATTTCGGGCACCATCATCCGGAACACGATCATTCTGTATACTATCATCCTGTCTGGCTTCCCCAGATGCAGTTGCCTCGTTTTCATCTACCCTCTGTGCAAATACATTTCCACCGCTTCCTGTCCCCGTCAGGAGCGTGATTCCCGCGAAAATGCCTGCACAGATTATCAAAATGATCCTTCTTTTTTTCCACACGCTCTTTCTCATTCGATTCCCGCTTCTTTTCTTATCTTAATTTTTTTATGCCGATTTCGCTTCTTATATGCATCTCGGAACTTTCTTTCAGTTTTCCCGTTCCCTATGTAGTCTATTCTCTTTTGTCTCTATTATATACTAGGGATTGCTGTCAGAATCCTCTTTCTGGACTTTTTCAGCTTTTCTATCCTCTTGCACAATTTTCAGGAAATCTGCATTCTCATCTTTGATCCTTGGAATAAAACGGTTTGCAAATTTTCCCTTTCCTCTCTGCTTTACGTAAAAGAATCCGATAATTGAGAATACAACCGCACCGATGAAATTGACAAATAAGTCTTTCATCGTATCGATCAGCCCAATATCCAGATAACCTCCTAAGCCCAATTCCATCCCATTGACGACAGTATTTTTAATATTATCAATATGCACTACCCGATTCCCTCCGGTCGGCTCCAGCATCACAGTGGAAATACTGTGTACGATCGTATCTTTCTGCATATCCATACCCAAAAACAAATCCATTCCACACTCCCAGAATTCCCACATGACACCGATCGTCATAGAGAAGCAAAATGCCACAACTGCCATAAAAAGAGGTGATAACTGTACTTTCACTTTTTCATTCCGATTCAGAATATCTACAAGGGAAAATCCGATCGCCGCCGCAAGGAATCCATTGATCGTGTGGAGCATCGTATCCCAGTTCGCTACCTTTGTATAGTAAGAACCGATTTCTCCCAGTATCTCCGCCGCAAAAATGAAGATCAATATAAAAATCTCCAGTGTCGTCGGAAGTTCTATCTTCAGTTCCATCTGAATAAAGCTTGGAATCATCAGAAGAATCAAGGTCAGTATACAGTAGAAAACCCCTTCATAATTTCGATTGAATATCTGAAGAATCATCACAAGGATCACAAGTGCGCGAAGGGTCACATACACTATAAAAGAACTCTTGTGCTCCCGAATCTCCATTTTCAGTGCCCGCATCCGGTCCTTTATCTTTTGTCTCATAGCGTCCTCCTTTGTTCATTTATTTTATGAAATCATAGCAAACTCTCCTTGGATAGTCAATGAATGGCTGCCATATATTCCCGCGCTGTTTTTCCCGTATATTTTTTAAACTCTACACTGAATTTCGCATAACTGGAAAATCCAGTCATAATCGCAACCTCCATAACCGGGAAATCTCCTGTTTTTAAAATTCCCTCTGCCTTCTCAATGCGAAGCCGGTTCAAATATTCTCCGACTGTCACATGCATCTCTGCTTTGAAAGTTCTCGACAAATACCCCGGACTAAAATGAATCGCCTCCGCAATTTTCTCCATTGTAAGCGGCTGATCAAAATGTGCATACATATACTGGATTGCTTTTGCCACAGGCGCTGAATGTCCCCTCGTCTTCGTCTCCATCACAATCTGACAATATGCGCGCAACATCTCCTCTTCCAACATCGTTGTCTCCAACCCGCTTCTCGCCTGCTCGATGCGGATCGCAAACAAATCACTGATCTCGTGTACTCTCACAACATCTGCTCCCCCATCCACTGCCGCGATTCTGCAGATCGTATTGACTGTAAACAAAAGATTCTTCTGTGAACGAAGCGGATTATCCGGGGTTCGATAGAAAAATTCTCCTTTACTCATCTGAGAGATTCCACGCCTTGCCATCTGGAAATCTCCTTGTTCCACCGCAGCCCTCCATCGCCGTTCCGTCTCGTAATTTAGCAAAACATCTGTCTTCTCTAACAGCCCTTCCCTTTCTCTCCTTGTTTCTTTCACACATTCCTCCTGCCCGGGCATCTCCTCATATATGACCGGGATCTGTTTCCACTCAGGACAAACTTTGATCAGATACGAAAAGACATCTGCCATCGATTTTGCCCGGTTTGAAAAATATGGAAGCTGTGAATACAAGAGTTCATACTTCCCTTTTCTGGAAAGTGACAGCTTCTGGCTATGAAGAATTTTCAAGACAAGCTGCTCTGAATAATGCTCCGTCAGAAATGGTCCTGCTGACAGATAATAACTCTCGTCCTCCTCTATGACCTTCAGATTCATACAGACGAGATGAAATTCTGGAAAATACTGATAAGAAACACTATCTTCCTTCGCTTTCCCAAGATGTTTCCACATTTTCTCCGGATGATCCCAAAGTTTTCCACACAATTCCTCGGGATATGGGTTTTTTGTGAATTTCACAATACAGTCTCTGTCACCGTCGTAGATTGTCAGGTCAACCTTCAGCGCCTTGTGCAGCACTCTGGCAGTCTGCACCAGTTCTTCATGTGTTTTCATGTTTCCTCTCCTTTCACAACTCTTCTTCCCCCTAAGCTGCCCTATTCTTTCCTAAACCTTATTTTAGAAAATCAGACTTATTTTTACATACCTTTTACTGTCCGCTATTTTTCATCTGACAGCATATTTCAATAATATTATAGCATATTTCTTAATATCTCATCTCACAAAATACGATAAAATAAAAGTATATTCTTCCGGATTTTCCAAGTGATTGCTAATTGGAATCTACTTGCCACAAATATTTCTGAAAGAATAAATTTATAAGATTGGAGAAAAAATAATGTCAACAAAAAAGGCAACAGAAATGATTCGCTACTATAAGAACCCAAATGGGCCTACGATTGGTGTAACAGCCAAAGATGTGATCGAATCCGATGGTCTTTATTTCAAAGACTTAAACGGTGACGGAACATTAAATACTTACAAAGACTGGAGAAAAACTCCTTCAGAACGTGCCAAAGCACTTGCAGAGGAACTTTCCTCCGAGGAAAAGATCGGTCTGCTCTTCATCAATTCTTTAAAAATGGGAGCTTACCAGGAAGACAAAGAGGCAGTCGATGCAACCGGACTTCTTGATGAAAAAGTAATTGAAAAAGACACTACGATCTTTAACGCCGAAAAATATCACGGAACCACGTATACAGTAAAAGATATGGGAATCCGACACTTTATCCTGCGCGAAAATCCAAAACCGGACGAACTGGCAGACTGGATGAACGAACTGAATGCACTTGCTGAAGGCGAGACACATGCGATTCCGGTTCTCATGGTATCAAACTCCCGAAACGAAAACGGAGAGATCGTCTTCGGTATGAACGATGCCGCTGGTGTATTTGCCACATGGCCGGGAACAATGGGAATTGCCGCTGCCGTAAAAGGAAGCAGCCTTGACCTGATCGATGATTTTGCAGAATGCATCCGTGAAGAATGGGATGCAACCGGAATGAAAAAAGGATATATGTACATGGCAGACGTCGTATCTGATCCGAGATGGCAGCGTACTTACGGTACGTTCGGCGAAGATCCAGAACTGATCAACAATATTTTTGACCGCCTTGTTCCAGGCATTCAGGGAAGCAAAGATGGTGTAACAACAGATGGTGTTGCAATGACTGTCAAACATTTCCCTGGCGGCGGTGCTCGTGAAAATGGATTTGACCCACACTACAAACAAGGACAATGGAATGTCTACCAGACAGAAAACAGCTTACAGAAATACCATCTGCCAGGATTCCGGTCTTCTATTGCAAACCACGTATCCTCTATCATGCCTTATTATGCAAAACCTGCAGCTGAAAAGAGCGGCATCCAGTACGACATGAATGGAAATCCGATTGAAATGATTCCAGTTGGATTTGCGTTTAACCAGTTTTTCTTAAAGGAACTTCTGCAAAATCAGATGAACTTCCAAGGCTATATCAACAGCGACTCCGGTATCACCATCAATATGGCATGGGGTGTGGAAGAACTTGACATTCCTGAAAGAATCGCACTTGCAGTTAATTCCGGTGTCGATATCATCAGCGGTTCCTTTGATGTATTTGCCGCAAAAGAAGCTTTGGATAGAAGAACAAATGGCTACTATACAGACGGTGCGCACAAAATTCCTGACGGATATACATTAGAGCAGATCACATTGTCTGAAGAAGCTCTCACAACTGCGGCCGCACACACATTAAAAGAAATGTTCGAACTTGGTGTCTTTGAAAACCCATACCGTGATCCGCAGACTGCAAAAGAAGTGATTGCAAATCCGGTACACTGGGAACATGCTGATGACGTACACCGCAAATCTGTTGTCCTTCTGAAAAACAAAGAACAGCTTCTCCCTCTGACAGCAGAAAAACTTACAGACAAAAAAATCTTTGCAAAAGGATTTGCATCAAAAGAAGAGACTGCCAAGGCGCTTACAGAAAAACTGCACAGCATCTTAGCCGAAACTCCAGGAGTGACACTTACAGACCATTACGAGGATGCTGACTATGCATTCCTCTTCGCAAGTCCAAGTTCCGGAGAATACTTCAACGCAACAAAAGGATATCTCGAACTGGATATCTGCGAGAACAAAACTGTCCACGATGTTGACGATCTCGGAAGACCAGCTGAGGCGACACACGAAGAAACAACACTTCTTGGCACTGATGAGATCCGCGTGATTTCAGAAGCAATCCATGCAAATGGAGGAAAAGTGATTTCTAATATTAACTTTACACTCGCATGGATGGTGGGAAATGTCGAACGTTATTCTGACGCACTGCTCGCTGGATTTGACACTTTCCCGGAAGCAACGATTGATATTATTACCGGTGCCTATACTCCAAGCGGAAAAATGCCGATCACCCTTCCAAAAGATGACAGTGTTCTCGCTGTCAATGCCGACGGTGTCTGCGTATCTCGCAACGACGTACCGGGATATGACAAAGACTTCTATATGCCGGAAGAAATGAAGGATGAGAACGGCAAAGCATACGCTTACCGTGACAGCGAAGGAAATTATTATGAAATGAATTTTGGACTTGAGTTTTAAAAATCTTATCCACTAAGTAAAAAAAGAGAGGGCACGTTAGTTTTGAGGTGACCCCTCAAAGTTAGACTTTCACGAGACGACTTCGGTCGTCTCGTTTTTCTTTTATGCAGCTAGAAGATGGAGTCTGTATTGAACAGGACTCATCCATCCTAACTTTTCTTTTATTCGTT